>Ga0208631_100075_pt1 | contig 68564 bp, 52 predicted proteins | sample LakWasMet38_LOW7_2_FD_183878 | JGI IMG/M metagenome (GOLD analysis project Ga0208631, IMG submission 183878) | Freshwater sediment methanotrophic microbial communities from Lake Washington under simulated oxygen tension - Sediment Metagenome... | ecosystem: Environmental > Aquatic > Freshwater >... | reverse complement strand
TTGTCGACGAAATGTATGACACGGTAAGAAATTCAATTGAGAGCAGTGGGAAAGAAATGGACACCAAGATGCTGGCGACGATGCGAGATAGAAGAGAAAAAATCAATGAAGAGCGCCGGGTTGTTGGGCAAACGATTGCTGGCGTTTCGATTGTGCTTAGTTCGTATTCGGACATAGAAAAAGACTTGCGAAATAACGCATTTCATAAACTCCAGTAGTTGAGAATAGTGTATGGCCTACGAAATCATAAGCATCGGTGATGGCGAAATGCTCTATAACGCCTTCCAGGGGGTGGCGATGATATTTGGAAATAATAGTCTGAACAAACTTATCAGCGCCGGATTTGCGCTGGGGATACTGCTGATTTCGCTCCGCTACCTGACCGATCAGGAATTCCCTTTGCGATATGCTTTGGTGGGGCTGATCCTTTATTTGGTGATGTTTACTCCAAAAGATACAGTCACTATTGAAGATATTTACTCAGGACAGGTCAGGGTCGTTGCTAATGTCCCCATAGGCGTGGCAATTCCCATGTCTGTCATATCGACAATGGGTGTCAAAATGACGGAAATGTTTGAGACCGCGTTCTCGACACCGGCAGAAGCCAACATGTTGCAACACGGTTATCTGGATTCGCTCAACACGCTGATCAAACTACGCAATATAGGGACGGGGACAGCAGGGTCGAACAATGGATTGAGTGGTGATCTTTCCAAAACCATCAACGCATACATTGAAAACTGCGTGATGTTTGATCTGGAAATCGCAACAGGAAATCACGAGGTATCCCGAGAATCTTTGCAAAAATCCCCCGATTTGTGGGATGCCATGAGAACGACGTTTATTAACCGCGACATTATGGTCTATTTGCCAAACGCTCCCGCTGGCGAACAAAAATCATGCGAAAATGCTTATAAAGCGGTTAACGAGTATATGACAGGCGGAGATTTTAAAGCTCAGTGGGCTAAATACATGCAAGGCGTGTTAGATATTCACGATCCAGCGGTCTCGCCGGAGGATAGAATAGATGTTGCAGCACAGGCTCTAAGTTTAGCGGGTATAGATGCGCAGACCTATATGCGCAACGCACTAATGGCCTCTTATTTAAAGGATGGCCCGGCGGCTTTCATCAAGCGGACAGGACAGGAGCAATTAAATCTGCAATGGGCCGGTGAACAGAGCATGTTCAACCAAATTGAACGACCGCTAATGGCCTTTGTTGAAATGTTTACCGTTGCTACATCACCCATCGTCGCGTTTTTGTCCACACTCGGACCTGCCGGTATGACCATGATCGTGCGCTATATCCAAATGATGATTTGGATAGCGTTATGGGGGCCGGTTATGGCGGTGTGTAATCTTTACATCACTATAGTGACATCCCGTGCAATGGATGCGATGGCTACTCAAGCCGCTGACAATGGATCAGCACTGTCTTCGATGGTAATGCATGACAAGCTTTATCAGACGCTGGAAATCTGGTTGTCCGCAGGTGGCATGTTAGCATCAAGCGTACCGGCCTTATCACTGATGCTGGTGTACGGCGGCTCGGTTGCGGCGACCAATCTCTCTGGCAAAATGACGTCGGGGGCATCCAACAGTGTGAATCCCGGCAAACTTGCCCCTGATCCTGTTTCAATAGATTCGTCAATGAAATTGGGTTCGATGTCTGAATATTCGCCCAACATCGGCGCAAAAAAATCGGGCATGGCCGATACCCAGTTTTCGGCCTCTTCGACGTTTGGACGTGCATCGCAAAGCGCGACGGACTCTCTGCACAGTGCGAGCGCAACCGCTTCGCAGGCGCTCAACAGCATGACACAGTCAACTAACCGATCTGGTTCCATGAGCAGTGATTCAAATTCCGTTATGAGTTCACTGACAAACTCAACATCCGAATCCGACAACTGGGCGGCATCAACAGGTAGAACCATAGGCGACAGGGTTGGGACTACACAAAGCGAAAAAGAAGCAGTGTCGGCAGCGGTCAGTGGATCTTTGGCGGCGGGGCTTTCCACAGGGAAGGGCATTAATCCTGCCACTTTGGGCGCCAGTGCTCAGGCTCAATTGCAGTCTACAACGGGTATGGATGCGGCCAAATCCAAAGAAATATCGGATCAAGTGCAGGACACTTGGAGCAAAGGCTATGCCGGTAGTTCTCAAGTCGCGAAAATGCAACAAAGCGCTCAGCAACATTCAGATCAAACATTTTTTGGCTCAGAGGAAATGAAGGCGAAAGGCGAACAATACCTCAGCCAGTTGCAAGCCGTAGATCAAGCCAGTGAAAAATTTACTCAAACGGCATCGATGCAGGATTCAGCAGGAAAAACACTGTCGATCCCTTATCAGGATTTGGCAACAAGGCTTAATAAATCCGGTGCACTCCCCGATATTAACAGGGCAAATAATAAGCTGGAAAGCAATATGAGTGATAAAGATAAAGCGACTCGCTCTGAAAACGCGCAATACGAAATTAACCGGTCGAGCGCGAGCGACCTCGTTGGTGACGAGCGTGATGCGCTGGCAGGATTTTTGAAGCTTAATCAGCAGGATCCTGCAAAAGCCGCCGAAATACTCAACTCGGCAATAATGCCAACATCCAGTGGATCAGGCACCAATATTAGCCCCACAGAATTCAAAAAAGACAGCCAATCCATTGACGGTATTGTCAGTAATGAAACCGCTGCCGACTTTAGATCAAAAGCCAAAGGTGAAGACGGCGATCATGACACAAGTAGTGGCATTGATAGTCAGCGCGGACACGGGGCTGCGGCTAACAAGTCTGTATCGCAGACCTCTCATCAAGACCACGCACCTAAACCATCTGCGGATAATGGCGCCAAAAACAAACCCGTCGCATCAAGCGCCGGAATTAAGGATTCGAAATCTGGCGGTTCAACTTCAGCAGGATCTCCGAAGGCTAAAGTGGATGCCGCTCTCAAAAACGCCAACCTCGGCAATGCAGGTGAATTCAGAAGCAAAATTGAGTCTGGCGGAAAACTGGGTAGCAAAGATACATCGGGCATGATGGGTAGCGCAATGAAAAACGAAGGCCATGTCGCTTACGATAACGTCGCTAAGCCCGCAATCAGTGCCGCAGCCACTGCAGCCAATTTTGCAACCAGTACTGCAAGATCAGCGTTAATTGCCTCCGACAAAGCGTTTAAACCCATAGATGATGCTATAAAAAACACTTTTGGCAGCGGTGATAAACAGCCCAAGCAGCCAAGCAATCCGTCTGACAACGATCTCCCTCCAACCCCAAAAAAATAACTCATTAAGGTAACAGCGTGCTAAGGTCAAAAAACAAAAAAAGACACATAAGCCAAACAGCCAATTCCAGACTCAAGCCAACGAACTTGGGTAAAAACTTAATGCGCAACTTCGTCAAGTTAAAAAGGAGTTTGAGTTGAAGGAATTTGAAAACAAAAGTAGCTATGGGCTTATTTCTGTCGTCGTGACAGGACAACGAGAAGTTAAGGTGTTGTCAATCGATCCCGTCTGCGGTCAGAGAAGCCAATATCAAGTTGAGCGGAGATGTGATAAATCACTCTATAAAAGAAATAGGTTTTAATGGGGGGTGCCAGTGCTTCTTAATATAATCAGGATCGCCTTTGTTTTCTGGTATTTTTGTCTTTGGCATTGCCTGTGTTTGCGTATGACCAGAACACTAAGTCTAACGTCAGCGGTGGCGATAAAAACGCCAACCAAGCTGACTGACTTCGGAGCCCATGTGTTAACCTGAGTCTTGTGGATAAAAATGGAGCTACAGACAATTGCTTAGCGTCAATGGCTGCTCTGTTCATTTAGCAAACTTTTGAAAAAAGGTTTTTTAATCGGCCTGCATGCCGAAACGGGAGTTGAAAAAGCGCCAGGGACGGACTTTCAACATCCTGTCAGATTAACCAGCATTTACAATGATACACGCTTTAACCGTAAAGCGTTGGCAATGACCGAAACCGAACTAAAACTCATTGCCGCCGCCGCGATCATCGGCGACAGCAGCACGCCGAAGAACGGATACAAAACGCCGGCGGCGACCGGAATACCTAAGATGTTGTAGACAAAAGCGAAAAACAGGTTCTGGCGGATATTGCGCATGGTAGCTCTGCTTAAATGACGGGCTTTCGATAGTCCCAATAAATCACCTTTCACCAGCGTCACGCCTGCGCTTTCCATGGCTATATCGGTGCCTGTGCCCATGGCAATACCTATGTGAGCCGCCGCCAAAGCGGGAGCATCGTTAATGCCATCTCCTGCCATGGCGACTATTTGCCCTTCAGCCTGTAACTTTTTTATAACTTCAGATTTTTGCTCCGGCAAAACTTCAGCATAAACCTGTTCAATACCCAGGCTTTGGGCAACAAACTCAGCAGTCGTGCGATTGTCGCCCGTCAACATCACAACCTTAATTCCCACTTTATGTAATTCTGTCAGTGCCTTAAGCGTTGTTTTCTTAATCGGATCGGCCACGCCGAGCAGACCGGCCGCTTTGCCGTCAATGGCTATCATCATGACCGTTTGCCCCTGTTTGCGCAGGGTTTCAATCGAACCGGTCAACAGGTCTGTCGCTATGCCTGATTCAGCCATCAACTGCGCATTACCTAAGGCAACGTGCCGGCCTTTAACTTGCCCCGTAACGCCTCGTCCGGTGAATGATTGAAATTCAGTTACAGGCATCGGTTTTAACCCGTGTTCTTCTGCGCCTTTAACAATCGCAGCGGCAAGCGGATGCTCACTGGCGCGTTCAAGACTGGCGGCAAAACACAAGACATCTTCTTTTATAAAGCTGTTGACTGCCTCGACCGTGATCAGTTTAGGTTTTCCTTCTGTTAACGTGCCGGTTTTATCAACCACTAACGTATCTACTTTTTCCATGATCTCCAGTGCTTCGGCATTTTTAATCAGGATGCCCATTGTCGCACCCCGTCCGGTTCCGACCATGATTGACATAGGGGTTGCCAATCCTAATGCACAGGGACAAGCGATGATTAATACCGCCACTGCATTCACAACGGCGTGAGCCAATCTGGGTTCAGGCCCCCATTGCCACCATACCGCAAGCGTGATGATGGCCGTCAGCACCACAGCGGGGACAAAGTAACCGGAAACCACATCGGCCAATTTTTGAATGGGTGCCCGGCTTCGTTGCGCTTCACTGACCATATGCACAATTTGGGCAAGCAAGGTTTCGCTGCCGACACGCTCGGCGCGCATTAATAAACTACCCGTGCCGTTAATCGTTGCACCGATAAGAGGCATATCGGTAACCTTTTCGACCGGAATCGGTTCACCCGTCACCATCGATTCATCGACTGAACTTGAGCCTTCGATCACTACACCATCAACCGGTACTTTCTCTCCGGGTCGCACACGTAAGATATCGCCGGGTTTCACGTGTTCCAGTGGAATATCGGTTTCGCTGCCGTCAACATGGTGCATTCGCGCTGTTTTTGGAGCCAGTCCCAACAACATTTTAATCGCATCACTGGTCCGGCTTCTTGCTTGTAATTCCAGAACCTGCCCGAGCAGAACCAGTGATGTGATTACCGCAGCCGCTTCAAAGTAGACCGCCACCACATCATTTTCATTACGCATGAGTAGCGGAAAAATCTGAGGTAGAAAAGTTGCCAACACACTGTAAATCCAGGCAACACCAATACCTAATGCGATCAGGGTAAACATGTTTAAATTGCGATTGATGACGGAACGCCAGCCGCGCTGGAAAAACGGCCAGCCACCCCACAAAACGACGGGTGTGGCTAAAGCAAATTCAAGCCATTGCAACTGGTGGGTGAAGAAGGCGCCAGGAATTAATTTCGGCATCAGGTCGTGGGCCATCGCCAAAATGAATACGGGTATCGACAGCGCAGTACTGACCCAAAATCTTCGACTCATATCGGTGAGTTCCTGGTTTTCCTCTTCCTCTCTTGAAATGTCTCGGGGTTCCAGAGCCATTCCACACTTGGGGCAGGTGCCGGGTTCACTGCGGATGATTTCAGGATGCATCGGACACACATATTCGGTATGAACTTCGAAAGCCTTGCTTTCCATTGGCTCCAGGGACATTCCACACTTGGGGCAGTTTCCAGGATTTTCCAGGCGGATTTCAGGGTGCATAGGGCAGGTATACGTTTTTTCGTGAGAGTATTTTGTCATTGTCTTACCCTATAGTTTTCGTAAATTATATCGCATATCAAAATTCGACAGTTTGGTGGGAGCGGCTTTAGTCTCGATCAGCGCGGCTAAAGCCGCTCCCACCCAACTTTTACCCCCCTGTGCCAAAAATGAATTTTCAAGCGCAAAGGATATAGATTAAATCAGAAACCCGGTTTTTATGCTGTTGACAATATTTAGTTCAACCCTTCTTTGCCCGGGGGCGGCGGATGACTTTTCTCAGTTCCAAGACAATCAGCGGTATAGATCCAACCCCAATCCACGCCACGCACTGATTTAACGACACCGGTTCGATCTGGAACAGCGTTTGCAGCATGGGGACATGGTGTATCGCCAACTGCAAGGCGAAGCTCACTGACACAATCAGAAACAAGCGCATGTTGGAAAACAGACCCATCTGCCAAATGGTGTGCCGTTCGCTACGTGCGCTGAAGGAGCGCAGCAACTCGTCGATCACCAGGGTGGTAAAGGCTGCATCGCGGGCTTGTTCAAGGCTGTTGTCGATGTAGAGCTCATAGGCAAACACGCCGAGAGTGACGCCGGCGGTCAACAAACCGGTGAACAGGGTTAGCTTGAGGAAATCCCGGTTGAATAGCGCCTCTTGGGAACGCCGCGGCGGGCGATTTAACACGCCGGGATCAATCGGATCAGTCGCCAGAGCCAGCGCCGGTAAGCCGTCTGTTACCAGATTGATCCACAAAAGATGCAGCGGCAGTAGCGGCAGCGGCCAGCCCAGAAGGACCGCGCTCAGCATCACGATCAATTCGCCGGTATTGCCGCTCAGCAAATAAGCCAAAGTCTTGGCGATATTGTCATAAATGCCCCGTCCCTCTTCTACGGCAGCGACGATGGAGGCAAAATTATCATCGGTGATGATGATGTCGGCGGCCTCCTTGGTCACCTCGGTACCGGTAATGCCCATGGCGATACCGATGGACGCCTCCTTGATCGCAGGCGCATCGTTAACCCCGTCCCCGGTCATCGCCACGACTGCGCCCTGCGCTTTCCAGGCGCGGACAATGCGGAGCTTGTGCTCGGCGGTAACCCGCGCATAAACGGAAACCTGTGTTACCCGTTCCTTCAGCGCTTCGTCATCCAGGCGGTCAAGCTCGGCGCCTACGAGAACTTCGTCGCCCTTGCCCAGAATGCCCAATTCATGGCCTATGGCCCGTGCGGTATCCGGATGATCGCCGGTGATCATCACGGTTTTGATGCCCGCCCGTATGCACTTGACCACGGCCTCCTTCGCCTCGCCTCGGGGTGGGTCCTGTAAGCCTACTAGCCCCAAAAAGGTGAGGTCTTTTTCGATCTCGGTGTCATTTACAACTATGCCTGCTTCAAAACTGAAGCCGTCCAGAGAGCGCTCGGCAACGGCAAGCACGCGTAGCGCATCGTGCGCCAGTAACGTGTTGGCATCGAGTAGCCGAATGCGGTCGCTTTCAGTCAGTTCCCTGACTTCCTGGTCGGTGCGGATCAGGGTGCAACGGCTGAGAATAACTTCGGGTGCACCTTTGACGAATGCCCAAGGGTGGTTTTCCTGATTACGGATGACGGTCATGCGTTTGCGGTCGGAATCGAAAGGCACAGCAGCCAAGCGCGGTATTTCAGTCTCGACGGCCTCACGGGTAATACCGCCTTTGGCGGCGGCCACCAGCAGCGCGCCTTCGGTAGGGTCGCCAATCACTTCAGGCCGGCCATCTATTAAGGTCAGTTCGGCATCGTTGCAGGCGGCCGATGCGCGCAGCAAAGCGAAAAGTTCGGGGCTTTTTGACGGCAGACTTTCCACGTTGGCGGAAAAGAATGCACCTTCGGTTGAGTAACCTTCGCCGGTGACGCGATACAAGCTTTCTGAGGTAATCAACTTGCGGGCTGTCATTTCACCCATCGTCAGCGTGCCGGTCTTGTCCGTACAGATAACCTGAACACGGCCTAGCGTTTCAACCGAGGCCATGTGTCGCACCAAGGCATGACGCCGCACCATGCGCTGCACACCCAAAGCGAGCGCGACCGTCACCACCGCCGGCAGCCCTTCTGGGATAGCGGCTACTGCAAGACTCACCGAACTCAAGAACAGCTCAAACGGCGCCATTCCGCGCAGTAATCCGAGAGTGAAAATCAGCGCGACTATGCCGAAACAGGCCCACAACAGCAGGCGCGCTACCCGGTCAAGTTGGCGTTGCAGCGGGGTTTCTCCGCTTTCGGCGGTCTCCAGAAGTTTGGCGATGTGGCCGAGTTCCGTCTCCATCCCGGTATTAACCACCAAGGCACGGCCGGTGCCTCCTGTCACGCTGGTGCCGAGGAAGACCATGTTTTTCCGATCCGCAAGAGGCGTTTCCGGAGGCAAGCCGTCGGTGAACTTGCCTACCGCTTGCGATTCACCGGTCAGTGGCGCTTCGTTGATGCGAAGAACGGATGTCTGGATCAAGCGAGCGTCCGCAGCGACCAAATCGCCACCTTCCAACAACAGGATATCGCCCGGAACGATTTCAGTCGCATCAACCACCACGCTATGACCGCCGCGCACCACGCGGCAATGGGGCGCTGTCAGACGAGCCAATGCTGCTGCCGCCTTCTCGGCACGATACTCCTGGATGAAGCCGATTATCGCATTCAAAATGACGATGGCAATGATGGCGATGCCGTCTACGGTTTCGCCCAGTGCCGCGGAAACCGCTGCCGCACCGATCAGAACCCAGATGACCAGGCTTTTGAACTGGCTTGCAAAAATGACCAAGGCCGAAAATCGCTTGCCCTTGCGTAGTTTATTTTGCCCATACCGAGCGAGCCGATTTTTCGCTTCATTGGCAGAAAGTCCCTGCTCCATATCGGTAGCAAGAAGGCTTACAGCTTCGGTAATCGATAGTTTGTGCCATGCGTTCATAGCGGTGTTTCTCCTTCCATTAACATTAAGAATGAAAACTAAATAACCCGAACGGATGGTAGCATTCCCATCCCCTAACTCGTGTGAAGCGTTACATCTGGCGATGCAGATTTGCCATGCTCAAGTTCGCCTCGACAGCCTTTTCATAGACATCAATCAGCCTTTGGCAATGATCTTTAAAATCTTCCGCAAAATCATCCGGCAGTCTACCGTAGAGAATGCCTTTTGCCTCATATTGACTAAGAAGTTTCTTGTGTTCCTCAACCTTAAGCTGCATTTCTTTGGCCGCTTCTTCGTAATGTTTTGCCAGTGCCTCATGATCGGCTTTGGAGGTAGCATTTTGCACAGCTTGACTCATATCAATCGGATACGGGTTCATCTCGCTACATGCGGACAGTAAACCAAGAACCCAAAGCAGGGTAATCAGTAATTTAGTTTTCATGGGTTTTTTCCAGAATAATTCAAAAATAATTGTAACTACTCAGTCATCAAAGCCAATGGAACGCTGATGACGCGGATGATTATGATAAACACAGATATTCCGAAAACGGCGATTATCTGATTTTCTAGAATAATTCAAAAATCTTATTCAATCATAATTATCAGGGTCATCAGCGTTCTATTTTTGGCTGCTGTTTAGCCTATGCAGCTAATATAAGCCCGATAGCCGGCAAAGGCCGACAGCATCAGGAAGATGGTTCCGCTGATCTTGTGCAGCAACACTAACGGGACTTTTTGCAAAATAGTGCATCCGGCCTGGATTCCCAAGGCGGATGTTGAGGCCAGTGCGGCTGTCGAACCCAGCCATACCGCAGTCGGCACCGCGGTGCTGCTCAAACCCACAACAGCCAGCTGGGTTTTATCGCCGAATTCAGCCACTGTAATCAATAAAAAAGTGGTAAAGAAAATGCCGTGACCGCTTTTTTCCTTCACTTCCTCATCGTCATCCTCCTCTTCTACGCGTAATGAATGAATGCCGAAGGCGGCAAACAGGATGGCGACTATTGCCGCGACGATATATGCCGGCAACCAGCTGGCAATAGCGACGCCAAAAACAACGGCCAGGGTGTTTAAAAAAGCAAAAGCCGAAACAGCGCCCAGCAAAACCGGTATGGCTCGGTGCCGTGATGCCAGAGTCATGCACACCACTTGGCTTTTATCGCCAATTTCTGCCGCTGCAATCAGGGCAAAACTGGTCGCTGCCGTGGCTGATATTTCGGTAAAGTTGCCGGTGCTCAGCAACGATAAAAAGTGCTGTAAAGAGCCTTGAAGATTTTCGAAAATATGTGCTGTGCTCAGTGGCGGTAGAAAATGTTGTAAATAACTTTGAAGATGATCCATTTTGTTTCCTGAGAACGCTTTTTCTGGCAGAGGCTGACTATATAATTAGAACACCACACTGATTAGACGGATTATAAAAAGAAGAAGCCCCCTTTTACCAGTGCTTATCAGTCAAAACCGTATCATCCGTGTTCTATTTTTTAACTGCTGAATAATTACAAATAATTTAAAATAACATCGTTTTTCAGATTGTTAACATATCGTTCAGTTGGTAATGATATCGCTCATCCTCTTTAAAAAATTGGAGGATAACGGAGTAGGTTGAAAACTTTTAGACGGTGGGGCTGGACGCTTACCATTTTAAACATTGAGATGCCCCTCTATCGACACCATACTGCGATCAGTTTTCGGCACTCAGCTCTCCATTCACAGCCCTCACCGACACAAAGCATACGGGTTTCAGATCGGAAACAAGGACGATACTGACTAATATCTTGAATGGCTTTTATGAGTTCGATTTCCAAGCGCATGCGTTCCGGGTTTTGAACACCAATAGATTTTGCTAATTGTTGCAGGCCTGAAATTGTCATTCCCCCGTTTTCTTCGGACATTGAAAGATAGTGTGTTATCAGCATCGCTGAATAGTCTACTTCGGCCTCTAGCCAATCGTTCAATTCTTTGCCGGGTTCAAATTCCCTGGCTTGTGCTTTGTAATAAGCCGCTACTGAAATCCACTGATGGCGAGGTATACTTTCTCCCAAGAGCTGTTCTGTTGGTGAAGTTGGCTGTCCTTGTGAATGGTTGTTCACTTGCACTATGGGTGCGTTATTGCCTTTTTGGTTAGTTGAATTTTCTTGATTATTTGGATTCAAGATTTTGTTGAATTCAGAATTATCGCTCATTTTATTACCCTCTTTAACTTTTACGCATCGCCCCCAAAGCGTATGGAGAAGCGCCGAAGGCTCAAAACCAAATACGCACCCCGGCAATGAGCCGCGCTTCCTCGGCATCTTTACCGGCAGCCCGTATATTATTTGCCGCCGAGCCAAATCGACTGGCCCATTCAATGCCGACATAGGGAGCAAATTCCCGTCGAACCTCGTAACGCAGGCGCAGACCTGCTTCAATATTGGACAAGCCGCTACTCACGTCTCGCGTGTCGTCTCGTTGGCTATAAAAATTTGTCTCAATACGTGGTTGCAAAATGAGCTTTTGCGTCAGCAATAAGTCGTATTCTGTTTCAAGACGAAATGCGGTTCGCCCTTGTTCGTTGACATAAGCTGTCGCTTCCACATATAGCCAGTAAGGCAGTAGCCCTTGGATGCCGAAGGCAAGCCAGCCGCGATCCGTGCCCTTGCCGCTGTCGTAACGTACACCCAACTGCGTGTCCAAATAAGCGGTAATCGCATGCGCCCAGAGCAACTCGTTGCGTGCGTCTTTAAATGCACCACTCTCAATCTCGCCTTCGGCTCTGATGAGTGCGCGATCATAAGTCTGACCATACCAGGCCTGCCAGTCATAAGTCATAGCGGTGTTGCCGCGAGTAGTCACACTTTCAAGCCGATCAACCAACAGAGAGCCAAAGTTATCTTCGTCGCCCATTTTTGGCCGTGGAATCGGGCCGAAGTCGTAGCCATCTGAATAGGCGTGCGGATCGCGAGCGTCGGGTGGGGCCGAGCCACCCTGCATGGACATGGAACCATGATCCGCATCATCACCGCCGTGATTCATGTTGCTCATGTCGCCGGACTTCCCGGAAGTTGCGCCGCCGTGATTCATGTCATGCCCTGAACCTGGTGCCGTGCCCGACTTATCGCCTTGTTCCATGCCCGGCATGGAATCGTGATTCATCTTGCTGTGATCCATACCGCTATGATCCATGCCCGGCATAGCGCCCATGTCTGTAGCTGTAGCTGCCGGAGCGGCCGCTGATTTTTTCCCGGACTTTACATCGCTCCGTATGCGCTTGGCCGCTACAGAATGATGGCTGTGATCAACGGGGACTTGGCCTTCTTGTGCCCAAGCGGAAGATAGTTTGAGAGCCATCAAAATGGCGATCAAATTGACTCGACGGTTCATCATTGTTTCCTGCTCCTCTTTTCGATTACCCTGTTTGATTGCACCATACTCAGGCCACAACTACTTCACGCATCATGCCCGCATGCATGTGCAAAAACAGGTGGCAATGCCACGCCCAACGGCCCAAGGCATCAGCGGTGACAAGGAAGGTGATACGTTGCGCCGGTTGCACAATGATCACGTGCTTGCGCACCTGAAAGCGTCCGTCCGGACTTTCCAGTTCGCTCCACATGCCATGTAAATGCATGGGATGGCTCATCATCGTGTCATTGACCAGAACTACGCGCAGCCGCTCGCCGTGGCGGAAATGCACCGGAGTGGACATGCCGAACTCGAGGCCATCAAGAGACCAACTATAACGCTCCATGTTGCCGGTGAGATGGATCTCAATTTCCCGATCCGGTTTTCTATGATCTAGCGGCCCACCGATGGTGTGCAGATCGGCATAAGTCAGCACTCGACGGCCATTGTCGCGCAGGCCGATACCGGGGTCATCCAGATTGATGCGCGGCGTATCCACACGCATATCCACGCTGGCGCCATATTCGGTACTGGCGTGGCGCACGCGCACCTGTCCGCCGCCCATGGCGTGGGCGCTATGATCCATAACCATGCCGTCGTGATTCATCCCCGCCATCCCGCCGCTGCCCATGTCGCCCATCATATCTCCCATGGTCAGCGGTTCGGGTTTATCCGGCGCAGGTACCGCCGCCGTCATGCCGACACGCGTTGCCAGCGTGCCGCGGGCATAACCGGTACGGTCCATAGACTGGGCGAAGATGGTGTAGGCCTTGTCATCGGGCGTGACTAGCACGTCATAGGTCTCGGCCACGCCAATGCGGATTTCGTCCACCGTGACCGGTTCGACATTCTGGCCGTCGGCCTGGACCACCGTCATCTTGAGCCCAGGTATGCGCACATCGAAAAACGTCATCGCGCCTGAGTTGATGAAGCGCAGGCGCACCTTCTCGCCCGGACGGAACAGCCCGGTCCAGTTGCTGGCCGGCGTAGTGCCGTTCATCAAGTAAGTATAGGTATAGGCAGAAATGTCCGACAGATCGGTGTAGTTCATGCGCATCATGTTCCACATATGCCGCTTCTGGATAGCCGATACCAGCCCCTTATTGGCGACATCGCGAGAAAAATCGACAGCCGTCGGCTGGTTGAAGTTGTAGTAGTCGCTTTGGTTCTTGAGCTTCTCGAAAACACGCATCGGGTCTTCGTCGGTCCAGTCGGACAGCTGCACTATGTAGTCGCGATCGGCGCGGATCGGGTCGGCACCAACCGGGTCAATGATGATCGCGCCGTACAATCCAGTCTGCTCCTGCATACCGGAATGGGAGTGGTACCAGTAGGTGCCGGATTGTTGTACCTTGAAGCGATAGGTGAAGGTTTCCCCCGGCGCGATGCCTTTAAAGCTGATACCCGGTGCACCATCCATTTGATAAGGCGGGAGGATGCCGTGCCAATGAATCGAGGTTTCCTCGGCGAGGCGGTTGGTGACGTGAAGCGTCACCGTATCTCCCTCTCGCCAGCGCAGTGTCGGTGCAGGAATCGAACCATTAACGGTGGTTGCCAGGCGTGGCGCACCGGTAAGGTTGACGGGGGTTTCCGCTATCGTAAGGTTAAACTCCGTGCCGGTCAGTATCTTGGCGAGCTGCGTTGTTTCCTCGGCCTGAGCCGTTCTGATCCACGGCGATAGCCCCAATAGAATACCGCCAGCGGCCAGCCCTTCAATGAAGCGCCGACGGGAAGGATCAGGCAATAGTAGCGAAGGTTTGGAAATATGTTTCATTGTGATGTGTCCTCGGACAAGAAATCGTGTTCGGCCCAGGTTGCCTGAAGTCGTAGGTTGGATTAGCACTAAATGTTGTAATGTCAGAACCCGTCTTTCTCTCAAGGCAATCCAATGATCGGTTCGAAGAAGTGATGCTCGTGAATTGCATCGACTAATTTAATGATGCCGACAAACCATACGAACCAAACAACGTCACCCATGGTTCGACGAAAGAGCTTGGGACTGACCGTGTAACTTTCCGGTTCATTGAACATGGCAAATTTCGGAATAAACCGTGGAACCCGGGCGCAGTACTCGTTAAACTCGGCTCCAAACTTTGAGCGCAAAAGTTCCTCTTCCCGCTTAATTACTGGCGCATAACCAATCAAGAATATCAGCATCAACGCGATTCCCAACGTGAATGTTTCGGTGGTAAAACCAATTCCGGTAAAGCCAAGCATTGAAAAGAAGTAGAGCGGATTCCGGCAGATCGAGTATGGTCCTGAGGTAATGAGTTGTGAATTCTTGTAGCCGCTAATATATAGGGAGCTCCATAATCTCCCCACAGTGGCAATTCCTACAAGCATAAGCCCAATGGTAAACAGAATGGCGGAAACAATATTTGCTTTGAGCGTGCTCTCTACGGCAAAGACAGTGAAAAAAAACGCAATTCCGAAAAACCTGGAAACAGCCAGCCGATGAGATAAAGCAAACTTTGCGAGTTGTTGGAGCATTCTGGATCCTATTGTGTGGGCAACAAACAAATGATTAAAAGGTTCTAATATAGTCGTAAGTTGGGTTAGGCGGTAGCCGTAACCCAACATATCAATGCGGTAAATGTTGGGTTACGCTATCGCTAACCCAACGCACTTTAATGGCTATGTCCGCCGCTGCTGCCGCGAGATGAACGGCTGTCATCTTTAGATCTATTGGAATCTGTTGCGCACGCAGAAACAGCGACTAAAAAAAGGGTGATTAATGCAAATTTCATATATTTCATAGGATTCTCAGTAATATTATTTAGTATGGATTTCTTATTTAGCGTCAGTATGTTCGTGCGCATGACCGTCAGATGAGGTTGGCCCGGAACGACTCGCGTTAATTTTCGAGTTGGGTGGCACCCCCTGGGACGCCGTGACTTTGCTAGCCGGCTTGTCGATTTTCTGCACGGGTTCCTTGACTGGCGGGGCTTCGGCGGCAGTCGGCGCGGGCATCGCGCCATGGCCGCCATGAGCGTCGTGGTCTGTAGCGGCGATGCTGTGCGCAGAAAAGGCTGCGGCGACGAGGGTGACGAGGACGGGGGTAAGCAAAGTTTTCATGGATTTTCTCCTAGGGTTTAGTGGGTTTAGTGTCTGGCAAAAACGCGGGTGCTGCCGTCCGCCTGGACGAGCAGGGTTTCGTACGGAACGGGGTTGGCGGCTTCCATGCCCGGAGAACCGGGCGGCATGGCGGGAACGGCCAAGCCGAGCGCTTTGGGTTTTTCCTTGAGCAGGCGCTGGATGTCGGCGGCAGGAACATGGCCTTCAATGACGTAGTCGCCGACCTGGGCGGTATGGCAGGAACCCAGGCGATCTGGCATGCCCAGTTTTTTCCGCGCTGCCGGGACATCGTTCACTTCGTGGGTGCTTACCTGAAAACCGTTTTGTTGCAGATGCTCGATCCATTTTCCGCAGCAACCGCAAGATGGACTTTTGAACACTTCCACCTGCGTCTCGTCTTGTGCCCAGGCGGTACCGGTGCTAACGAGCAAGACTAACAGCAAAGAGCGAAAGTGTGGTTTCAGAACTGATTTCATGACTGTTTCCTAGTTGATTTGGATGTGGTCAGTTTAAATAGTTGTTCCTTACAGGAGGCTGACCGAGATATTACATTTCCGTAATCTTCAGGGGCTTGGTCAGTGCTTATGAGTGCTGTGCTTATGGGAATGCGGTTTTGTGTCGTGAGGGTGTTCGGCGCTGGCGGACTTGCTTTCCGTTTCGGCTCCGTGTTCCTCCAGACCGCCATGGGAATGCCCATCGCTTGCCTCGACCTGCCGACGATACTCTTCCAAAGAAAGGCTCGGCATGATCTTGAGGAAAGCCGTCAAATCCCATATCGCTTCGTCCTCCATGCCGCCTTTCGACCAGGCCGGCATGCCGGACGCCTTGACGCCGTGTTTGATGATCCAGAACCGGCGGGCATCCGTCCGGTCGGAATCCGCAGCATTTGTAGGTTTGGAGAGATTCGGCGGGGCTGGATAGAGGCCTTTTCGTATTTCGGAATCTTCGATGCCGGGTGAGAGGTGGCAGTTCGCACACATGGCGTCGTAGTTGCCGGCACCCCGGCGAATCCGGCCGGCGTCGGACAAATCGTCCGGCGGAATGATGTCGGCGGCCCCGCGTGCGATGGACTGTTCCCGAGCCCACTCAATAAGGCGGTGGACGACGGGGCTGTGAGGCTTATCGGCCGCCATATCGATCGCTCCGGCCTGGAGCAGAGCAATCACCGTTACGGTACCGAGGCCAAGGACGCCCAGTGCACCCAGCAGAATTTTTTTCATGGAAAGTTCTCGCAGATTGTTTGTGGGTGTATTTTATGATATCCCAGTTAACGGGAACCTGACTCACAGATTACATTTACGTAATCTGTGAGACTTAGTCTCACCACTGGTATTAAATGGCATTAAGTATGATAAAAGTTACGTATTGAATTGATGGCAAAGCACTCAGAGGTTGCGCTGGGCAACCCGTGCATTTAATCAGCGCCTTTGTAAGCAAAGCACAATTAATCTTGGGACAGGCTGCAGTGGCAATGAAATAACGGCAATCCCCACACTTTAGATCTATTGGATATTCAAGGCGCTTCCGTCACAAACTGATGGGATGGGTTGCCAAAAAGCCATTGCCAAGCGCATTGTGGAGGACTGTGCGGATTATGTTTTGGCCTTAAAGGACAATCGCCCGACCTTGCACTATTGTCCTCTAAGCGCAAGCTTCATACCAGAAAAGTCGTCACTAAGGAAACTCAAGCTGGCCTGATACCGCACCGCATTTTCAGCGTATTTGGCTTGTTCAACATGAGATTCGACGGTGTTACCATCTAATGATACCTGACTGGGATTCCTATACATGAGATTAGCCCCGAATAATTGTTGTTGTGGTGTAATATGTCCCGCATGGGTGCGTTCCATGGTCACGCCTGAAGCGACGGTTTGTTTTAGAACTGACTTAAAATCCAGATCACGCGCCTTGAAGTTGGGTGTATCTGCGTTTGCTAAATTAGCAGCCAATATCTCACCTCGTTTTTCTCGAAAAGCCAGAATCTGAGGACCGTCGCCAAGTGCTGCGTTAAAATTAATAGCCATAATAAATACCTCCTGATTACTTGTGCAAAAATAATAAGCACAAAACACGCCAAAAATATATAAATTAAATAAAATCAATTTTATATGAAAGCTGCATGCCACTAAACACCCACCAGCTAAAGCTGGTGGGTTTGATTTACTGACTGAAAGTCTGGATACGCGTCAACTTTACGACGCGTCTTAGTCACCCTCTGATTGGTGTTCTATTGAGTTTTGCTTAACGATACGTGACACCATTCACCACTATGGGCTTCTGTGCGTATAAATAAGGCCAAAAGCTATATAAAGATCTTTAGTAAAGATTGCAGAGCTAAAGCCGGTGGTTTTAACCTTTTATTTGGAAAATAAATTGACTACGATTATGACATCCCAATTAACGGGAACCTGACTCACAGATTACATTTACGTAATCTGTGAGGCCTAGTCTCGCCACCGGTGTAGAATGGCATTAATACGAGACAAATTACGCTGTGGAGTACGCATGAAAATTCTGATTGTGGAAGATGAGCCCAAAATCGGAGATTACCTGAGACAGGGTTTGGCCGAGGCTGGCTTCGTCGTCGATTTAGCGCGGGATGGGCTGGACGGTTTGCATTTGGCCCTCACCGAAGCCTACGACTTGGCAATTTTGGATGTGATGCTGCCCGGCATTGACGGCTGGCAGGTGCTGCAAGGCATCCGTCGCTCGGGTAAGGAAATACCGGTGCTCTTTCTCACGGCCTGCGACGACGTCGACGATCGAGTCAAGGGACTGGAACTTGGGGCGGACGACTACCTGGTGAAGCCTTTCGCCTTTTCCGAACTGCTGGCCCGTGTCCGAACCCTGCTCCGGCGCGGAGGGAAGACCAAGGAGTCCGAGATTCTCCGAGCTGCCGACCTCGAACTCGACCTGATACGACGCCGGGTGGCCCGGTCGGGCAAGAAGATCAATTTAGCATCCAAGGAATTCGCCCTGTTGGAACTCCTTTTGCGACGCCAGGGCGAGGTGCTTCCCCGCTCCCTGATCGCCTCCCAGGTCTGGGATATGAACTTCGATAGCGACACCAACGTGATCGAGGTCGCCATCCGCCGTCTGCGGGCAAAAGTCGATGATGGTTTCGAGCCGAAACTGATCCACACCGTCCGCGGCATGGGCTATGTGCTGGAGGCGACCGAGTGAGGCCGATCGGACCCAAATCCATCACCTTCCGGTTGACCTTGCTCTTCGCGTCGGCCTCGACGACTGTACTCCTGCTGTTGGGGCTGTTGATCGGCTCGCTCGTCGAGCGGCATTTCGAAGAGTTGGACATGGAATTGCTCGGCGGCAAACTGGAACTTATCCGCCATACCTTGAAAAAAGTTCACTCCGACCAGGAGCTGGAGGCACTGCCGAGACAACTGCAAGATTCCATGGTGGGACACCCCGGTTTGGTAGTGGTCGTTTTGAAGCCGGGTGGTCAGCCCCTGTATTCAACTGAAGGTGCGAAGTTACCGGAAGAACTGCTTGCCGGAGTCAGAGAGAATCCCCACCGCCCATTGCTTTGGACCGACCCTGAGAACCATCGCTATCGCGGGATTTCCGCCGAAGTGCCGACCAGTATCCAAGGCGCGACTCCGGTGGTCGCGGCCGTGTCCACCGACTTGTCGCACCACGAGCATTTCATGCACTCGTTTCGGACGGCGTTGTGGACGGCCATGGGCCTGGCGGCGCTGCTGACCGGCTTTCTCGGCTGGGTGGCGGCGCGCCAGGGACTGGCCCCCCTTCGGGACATCAGCCGTAGCGCTGCGGGCATCACCGCGAACCGCCTCGACCAACGGCTGCCTTTAGCCTCCATTCCCGTCGAACTGGCCGAGGTGGCGGAAACCCTGAACGAGATGCTGGCACGACTCGAAGAATCCTTCCGCCGGCTGTCCGACTTTTCCTCGAATATCGCCCACGAGTTGCGCACGCCGGTCAGCAATCTGCTGACACAAACCCAGGTCACTTTGTCCAAGACCCGGACACTCGACAAATACCAGGACGTACTGGCTTCCAACGCGGAAGAGTTCGAGCGTCTGTCGCGGATGATTGCCGACATGCTGTTCCTGGCCAAATCGGACAACAAGCTCATCGTCCCCCATCGCGAGAAGGTCGATTTGGTGGCGGAGGTGAGTAGCCTATTCGACTTTTACGAGGCGTTAGTCGAGGAAAAGGGAGTCAGTCTGACCTATTCAGGAAGGGGCGCTGTTTACGGCGACCGGTTGATGCTGCGCAGAGCCGTCAACAATCTGCTCTCGAATGCGGTACGCCATACGCCAAAAGGGGGAAGGATAAAGATTCGCGTTGACGATTCCGACGTCTCGACCGTCGTTTTGTCGGTGCAAAACACCGGAGAAACCATCGCCCCTGAGCATTTGCCGCGGCTGTTCGACCGCTTCTACCGGGTGCATGCATCACGGCAGCGTTTTGGTGAGGGCGCGGGACTCGGTTTGGCGATCACGCGTTCTATTGCGCACGCCCATGGCGGCGAGGTTTGGGCGCATTCGGAGGGCGGCTTCACGACGTTCGAGATTCGGCTTCCGATTTGAACGATGATGACGTATTTTCAGGAAAACCCCGTGCCTACCGGCCTGCGGTTTCAGGATCGGTGTTCTGGGGGATGAGTAAACTCAAAGTGCTATTCAGCATCGAATATTGACTGCTATGTGTCTTGGCGTCGACTGCCGCTGGCAGTAGCCAAAAAATAGGGGCCAATGAGGTGCTGCAACATCGCTTCCATCCGGTGTTCCTCAAAGCCGCTCATCTCCTCGTGAAGACGGAGTGCGATCATCGCAAAAACACTCACCAACTGCGGATCGAAATGGCTGCCGCTGTCCCGTTTGAGCGCAGCGATGGCGTCAACTGCCGTCCACGATTCCTTGTAGGGGCGCTTGGAAGTCAGGGCGTCGAATACATCCACGATCGCGAATATCCGCGCATTCAGGGGAATCGCTTCGCTCTTGAGTCCTTGCAGGTAACCGCTGCCGTCGTATTTTTCATGGTGAAATTCGACTACGTCCCTAGCGCCGCCGAGCCAACTCGATTTACTCAGAATATCCACGCCCAACGACACGTGAGTTTTCATGATCTCGAACTCTTCCTGCGTCAGTTTTCCCGGTTTAAGCAAGATCGGATCGCGGATACCGATCTTGCCGACATCATGCAAAAATGCGCCGGCGATCAGGTCGTGGATGTTTTCACGGGAAAGCCCGATCGCCTCGCCAAGCCGCAGCGCATAAAACGTCACCCGGTAGTTATGGCTGTTGGTATCGGAGTCGCGTTCGGCAATCGCGCAGCCGAGCACACTCATCAGCTCCAGGTTGCCCTTCAGCAAATCGCCGGACAATTTGATCAGTCCCCGGTTGAGCGTCAAGATGATCGGATACATCAAGAAGCTGGTAAACGTGATACCAAGGGTGACGAACAACAGCGTGCGCAGCAGGCCGTCCTGGATCGATTCGAGGGTCTGTCGATCGACCTGGTAGATACCCTCGAAATAACCGGTCAGTGAATCCTGGGCGTCTTTCAGCGGAACCAGGATGATCAGCAGCAATTCGCCACGGATGAGGTGGAACTCGTGGGAAAACTCACCGGCCTGTGGAAATTGATGGCGATAACGATCGATGCCCTGTTCGGCGATTTCCTGTCCCCGCCGAACGGCTTCGAGCCTGAGCTGCTTATTGCGGTCATACAGCTCGACGACGAGAAAGTGCTGGTCAACCAGTTGCTGTGCCAAATCGATCAGATGTTGGCGAGCTATGGAATCCAGCCGTTCCAGGTTGTGGGCGGACTCCCCGCTGAAGGTCGCGGATTCCCTGAGTGCGAGTTCATGCACGAACTGCTGTATGCGATTGACTTCCAGCCATAAAACGACACCGCCGATCACCACGCTGAGCAACAGCCATCCCAGAAACAGCCGGATCAGGATTTTCCGGTGAATGAACCGGCTCGTATCAAGGGCTGTTTTCGAGTCTGCCATGACGTCATCGACCTTCCTCGTCGTAGCTTCCGGTTCGGTCATTCCTTTGCCTTGCCTGCCGGAAGCTTGATGTCCCTGTGCCAACGCCAGATCACGTAAACAGCCGGAATAACAAACAAGGTCAGCATCATGGCTGAAAAGACACCGCCGATCTGGGGCGCGGCCAGGCGTTTCATCACGTCCGCGCCGGCGCCGCTCGCCCACATAACGGGCAGCAGGCCGATGACGTCAACCAGGCCGATTATCGCCATGGGGCGAATGCGTTCCAGCGCGCCGTTATGGACGGTTTCGATCAGATCGTCCAGGGTGCGCAACCCGCCCGTCGCCTGGCGGCGGCGGCAGGCTTCGTCGAGATAGGCCAGCATCACGGCGCTGGTTTCGGCTGCCGTGCCGATCACCGTGAGTATGCCGACCCACACCGCGATGCTGATGTTGTAGTCCAGCAGGAACAGCAGCCACACGGCGCCCACCAGCGACATGGGCAGGCCCAGCATGACGATGAGGGTCTCGCCAATAGAGGGGAAGACGAAGTAATACAGCACGAAGATGATGGCGACAGTCAGCGGCACCGCCAGCTTCAGCCGCTCCTTGACCCGCTGCATGAATTCGTACTGGCCCGACCAGACGATGGTATAACCGGCGGGCAGTTCGACCCTCCCTTGCACCGCCCGCTTCAAGTCCTCCACGTAGCCGCCCACATCGCGCCCGGCCATGTCCACGTAAACGTAGCCGGACAACATGCCGTCCTCGTCGCGGATCATGGCAGGTCCCGACACCATTTTCAGGTCGGCCAGTTGCGCCAGCGGCACCTGGGCGCCGTTGGGCGCGCTGACCGTCACACGTTTCAGTTTGTCCAGGTCGTCGCGCAGTTCGCGCAAATACCGCAGGTTGACCGGGTAGCGCTCACGCCCTTCGATGGTCGTGGTGATGCTTTCCCCGCCGATGGCCGATTCGATGATCTTGCTGACGTCCATGACGGTTAGCCCAAAGCGGGCGATTTCCTCGCGCTTGATGGCGAAGTCCAGGAAATAACCGCCCGAAACCCGTTCCGCATAGACGCTGCGGGTGCCGGGGACTTCCTTGGCGATCATCTCGATAGCTTTGCCTATGTCCTCGATCTTTTTGAGGTCGGGCCCAAAAATTTTGACGCCCACCGGCGTGCGCACGCCGGTGGTGAGCATGTCGATGCGCGCCTTGATCGGCATGGTCCAGGCATTGGTGACGCCGGGGAATTGCAAAGCGCGATCCATCTCGGCAACGAGGTTCTCGTAGGTCATGCCTGCACGCCATTGATCCTTGGGTTTCAGTTCCACCACCACCTCCATCATGGAAAACGGCGCCGGATCGGTGGAAGTTTCGGCGCGCCCGGCCTTGCCGAATACCCGTTCCACCTCGGGGAAAGACTTTAGTTTTTGATCCATTTGCTGCAATAGCTTGCCGGCCTCGGTCACGGAAATGCCTGGCAAGGTGGTCGGCATATAGAGGATGGTGCCTTCGTACAGCGGCGGCATGAATTCCGAACCCATGCGCTGTAACGGCACAGCGATGCTGGCCAGCAGCAGCAAAGACAGCGCCACCAAGCCGAGCCGGTGGCGTAAAGCCAAGGCCAAAACCGGCGCGTATAACCGCCGCAATAGGCGAGTGACGGGATGGCGCTGTTCAGGAAAAATCCGTCCGCGCATCAACCCCGGCAAACAGGCTGGCACCAGTGTGATGGTCAATGCAGCGGTAACGGCTATCCCCAGGTTGGTGGTCCAGGCCAGTGGTTTGAACAAACGACCCTCCTGTGCTTCAAGGACGAAAATCGGGATAAAGGAAACGGCGATGACCAGCACCGAGGCGAACATCGCCGGCCCCACTTCCTTGGCCGAGTCGATAAGCACCTGCAACCGGTCGCCGGGACGACCGTCCCGCTCCCATTCCTCCAAGCGCTTGTGGGCGTTGTCCACCATGACGATGGGCGCGTCCACCATGTCCCCTATCGCCAGGATGATGCCGCCGATGGACATGATGTTCATACCCACGCCGAAGAAATACATCGGGATAAAGGCGATCAGGATGGCGATGGGCAAGGTGACGATGGGAATGAGCGCCGAGCGGATATGCAGGAGGAAAGCGACAATCAGCACGCCGGTGACGATCAGCTCTTCCGCCAGGTTTTCGTTGGCCGTGGCGATGGACTCCCGGATCAGGTCGCTGCGGTCGTAGACGGTGACGATTTTGACGCCGGCGGGTAGGGACGGTTCGATTTCCTTGATCTTGGCCTTGACCCGCTCGATGACAGCGGGGACATCCTCGCCGTAGCGCATGATGACGACGCCGCCCACAGTGTCGCCCCGGCCGTCCAGTTCCGCGATGCCGCGCCGCATGTCCGGCCCCAGACTGACCGTGGCGACCTCGCGCAGCAGGATCGGTGTGCCGTTCGGGTTCACACCCACCGCGATTTGATCGATGTCGGCAGTGGACTTGATATAGCCGCGCCCCCGGATCATGTATTCCACGCCGGAGAATTCGACGACTCGCCCGCCTACGTCGAGGTTGCTTTGGCGCACCTTGTCGATGATCTCGTTCAGATTGAGCCGGTAGGCCAGCACCTTGGTGGGATCGAGATTGATCTGGTACTGGCGCACGAAACCGCCGACACTCGCGACTTCGGCAACGCCATCCACGGCGCGGAGCCAGTAGCGCAGATACCAGTCCTGGAACGAGCGGAGCGAAGCCAAATCCTGCTGCCCGCTCTCATCTACCAGCGCATACTGAAACACCCAACCGACCGCCGTGGCGTCCGGCCCGAGCTGCGGCGTCACGCCTTCCGGCAGTTTGCCGGATAACTGGTTCATATATTCCAAAACGCGGGATCGCGCCCAATAGATGTCGGTGCCGTCCTTGAACAGCACATAGACGTAGGAATAACCGAAGTCCGAAAACCCCCGCACCACCGTCACATTGGGTGCGGACAGCAGGGCGGTGATGATGGGATAGGTGATTTGGTCCTCCATCAGGTCCGGCGAGCGGCCCGGCCACTGGGTATAGATGATGACCTGGGTGTCGGATAAATCAGGCAGGGCGTCGATGGAAGTGTTTTTCATGGCCCACAAGCCGCCAGCGGCTAGGCCGAAGACCAGCAGAAAAACGATGAAGCGGTTTTTGGCGCTGAATTCTATGATTTTTTCGACCATGACCGATCCTGTATACTATTTGAAATATCTGTTGAAAAGGGACGATCTCAATGCTTCATCCCTTTCATGCCGCCTACTGCACTCTTGAGCTGGCTTTCGGAATCGAGCAGGAAGTTCGCCGAGGTGACGATATGTTCGCCCTCGTTAAGCCCCTCCAAAATTTCGATCCAGTCACCGCTGCGCTGGCCTGTTTTTACGTTGCGCCATTCAAGTTTGCCGCCGCCCAGATGAATAAAGATGATCTGCCGTTCCCCGGTTTCCAGCACCGCATTTTTGGACACCACCAACCGTGTTCCCAGCGGCACGGCAAGCTCCAAATTAGCAAACATTCCCGGTTTGAAAATTTCCGACGGGTTATCCAGTTCGAAGCGGACCTTGGCGGTGCGGGTTTGCGGGTCAACCGTCGGATAAATGAAAACGATCCGGCTTTGATACTGATTTTTGGGTGCATAGGAAAGGCTGACAGATGCAGTTTGGCCCAGTTTTATCAGCGGCAGTTCATATTCGTAAATATCGGCCAGCACCCACACCTTGGTCAGATCGGCAATGGTATAAAGCTGATCGCCGGGATTAACGTGCATGCCGGCTAAAGCCGTCTTGGTAATGACCGTGCCGGTGAGCGGCGCATGGATCGGCAGGGTTTTTTGCACGTCACCGGTGCGTTCCAGATCACGGAGGTGGTACTTTTCAATATCCCACAGGCCTAAACGCCGGCGCGCCACATCAAGCAACGAATTCGCGCCCCTGGCGACTTCGGGGAACTCGCTGTTTCCCAACGCTTTTGCGCTTTGCAAAGCAAGCAGGTATTCCTGCTGGGTTGCCACCAGTTCCGGGCTATACAGGGTAAACAGTATCTGGCCTTTTTTGACATGTTCACCTGTAGTGTTGACATAAAGTTGCTCGATCCAACCTTCTATTTTGATATTCACCTGGGCGATTAAACGCTCGTCGATTTCCACACGGCCCACGGTACGGATGTTTTGTTCCATGGGCTGGTATTTGGCTTCCTCGAACTTGACACCAATCGATTGCAGGCGTTCGACGTTGATGTTCATGATATTTTGACTATCAGGCCCTTTGGCTGCGGCTAAGTGATCCGCTCCGGCATGATTCGGGGGCTCTTCTGCGTATGTCGGCGGCGCAAAGGCCAGTAGCAAAGCATAAATCGCTGCCAGGGTAACTCGTAAAAAATATTCCTCCCCCGGCATAGTTCCCACGCTCCGGCGTGGGAATTCATCCAGCAACGCTCCAGCGTTGCGTGATGCTGGAGCGTCACCAGCATTCCCACGCCAGAGCGTGGGAACGATAGTAAGCAATTGTTTGGTGAGCTTGCTTGGTTTCTGAATCATGGCTGTACTCCAATGATGCCCTCAAGCCGGGCGAGGGCTTTTTCATGTTCGACAATTTCGCTGTGCAGTTCGATTTCATTGTCCAACAGGGTCAGCAAACTGGTCAGCAAACTGAGGAAATCCACTTTGCCGACGCCATAACTTGCCTGAGCTGCGGCAAGAGTGAAATGTGCTTGGGGAATGATGGCGCCTTGAAGGATGCGGATAAGTTCCTCGGCGCGTTGTGCCTGAGCGATATTGTCTTTGACTCGGAACAGCAGTTCCTGTCTGACATTCTGCAAATCGTCCTTGCTGGCCTCCCGTCCGGCCACCGCCTCTTTCACCCCTTGCCGTTGTTTGGTGGCAAAGTAGAGTGGCACTTCCACATTAAGCATAACCTGATAACCGTTGAGCCCCGTCGGTTCTTCACGGATGCCGCTGGCGCTGAGTTCAAAATTGGGTAAATATTCCCGCTTTGCCAGATCTATGGTTTTATCGCCGCGTTCTACGCCCTTTATCCGAGTGGTAAGCAGTGGCGCCGAGTTGCCGACCAGTACTTCCAGCTGTTCCTGACTGTGTTGCAACGGCATTATCGCTATCTCTTCCGGAATTCCCAACGTACTAAAGGGATCGCGATTCAAGACCCGGTTAATGTCTGCCGACAGCGATTGTTTGCGTTGTTCCAAACTGGCCAGCCGCGCAATCAGCCGCGAAATTTCCGTCTGTGCCCGATAGACATCCTGTTGCGCTCCCTTTCCTACAGCATAGTATGCCTTGGCGGTTTCCTCGAACTGAACCAACAGGCGCTTGTTTTTCTCGACAATAGCTATCGATTTATAAATAAAATGGAGATCGTAATAAACCTCTTTGAGGGAGGCCGCTATTCCGAGCCGGGTCGCCAGATAGTTTTGTTCCAGCATTTCGGCTTCACTGGACGCGATTTCACCTTTGAGGCCGAGTTTGCCAGGAAACGGAATCGCCTGACTGACTCCAACCATCGTTTCCCGTTTTTCCAATTCCCTGTGACTCCAGAGAAGTTTAGGATCGGGGAGGGTCTGGACCTGGGAAATTCTGGCCTGAGCAGATACCCAGCGTTGTTCAGCCGCCTTGATTTCAGGGTTTTGATCCAACGCCTCCTGGATCAGTTGCGCCAATGGCAAAACCGGTTCAACGTTATTGTCAGCGGCGAGCATCGAAGCAGGCCACAACAGGCTAGCCCATAGCAAGGCGGATTTCATGATATTTCTCCTGAGCCGTTCATTTGAACTGGCTTGCAAAAATGACCAAGGTCGAAGTACTTGCCCTTGCGTAGTTTATTTTGCCCATACCGGGCGAGCCGATTTTTTGCTTCATTGGCAGAAAGCCCTGCTCCACATCGGTATCAAGAAGGCTTGCGGCTTCGATAATCGATAGTTTGTGCCATGCGTTCATAGTGGTGCTCCTCGGCAACTGCTCCCTGCGTCGGCTAAAGCCGCCTACTGTTAGTGCTCTACCTCCGGCATAACCCACAGGGATGTGGGGAATGCAGATTTTACATGGAGCAAAATATCTGCCCATGCAGTCCCATTAACAGAAAATCGGCAATGCCAACTTGTATTAAACGTTTGATTTTTCATTATTGTGGCCTGCACTTTCCGGCAGACGGCAAAATCCTTGTGCAGGCAAATCCAGGGCACTGTTAAATTTGCTGGATAAATTCTGAAAAGCAATGAGTCCGGTCAGTTCGACTATTTCATCTTCGTTAAAATATTCATACAGGCGCTGAGTCAAATCATCATCAACCTGCCGATCGGTGTAAGTCACAGCCTCGACATATTCCAGGACAACCCTTTCCTTGTTATCGAACAACTCGCTTTGTTGCCATCGTTCAAGGGCCTCCACCTTGTTCATGGAGCCCGTTCTTTTTGCCAACACGGCGGAGTTAATATCAATACAAAAACGACACTCGTTTATTTGCGATACTCTTACCGTAATCAAGGATCGCAGCACTGGATCTATAGGGCTGCTTTTTCTATCCAGCACCCCATAGAGTATAGCTATTGCTGCAAACAACCTGGGGACTCTGGCCCAAATCAATGCAGGCTTAAGGACTTGTCCGTATTTTCTTTTTTGATTCCAAAAGAATGGACGAAGGTACCAGGGATAACTGAAAATGGGTTTTTCTGTGACTCTCATATCATAATCGAAGCAAATATTAAACATCCGGACTCATCCAAAGACGGTACGGGCAATGGCTTAGCCAGGGTGGGTAGCCCTTTTTTTTATAAAAGGGCTCTTACATCATTACGAGGGGATAGTAACATTCCCGTCCTCTGGCTTATGTGAAACGTTACATCTGACGATGCAGATTTGCCATACTCAAGTTTTCCTCAACGGCTTTTTCATAGGCGTTAATCAGCCACTGGCAATGGTCTTTAAAACTTTGTGCCTGTCTACCGTAGAGATAGCTTTTTGACTGGTACTGGCTAAGAAGTTTTTTATGCTCATCAACCTTAAGCTGCATTTCTTTCGCCACTTCCTCATAGTGTTGCGCCAGCGCCTCATGATCGGCTTTGGTTTTTGCGTTGTGTACGGCTTGACTCATATCCATCGGATGCGGGTTCATCTCGGCGCAAGCAGACAGTAATCCAAGAGCCAAAAGCAGGGTAATCAGTAACTTTGTTTTCATGGGTTTTCTCCAAAGTAATTCAATAGTTAAAATGACATTGTTTTTCAGATTGTTAACGTATAGTTCAGTGTTCAGTTGGTAATGACATCACTACATCAACCACCATTTAAATTTTGAATCGTGGAAAGAATGCCGGTACACGATCTGCATATTTTGAATATTTCTCCCCAAATTCAGCATAGGCTTCTTTCTCTTCGGTTCGGGCAAGTCGAACGTACATGTAGATCAAAATCGGAAACATCACCACTGTCACGATGGTCGGCCATTGCAGCAGGAATCCGAACATGATCATCACGAAGCCGGCGTACTGCGGATGCCGGATTTTTGCGTAGGGTCCGGTTGTGGCCAGGGTATGCTGGCGTTGCGCCCGGTACAGCCCCCGCCATGCGCTGGATAACAGAAAGAACCCGGCAATGATCAGAACGCTGCTAATCAAGTGAAATGGTCCGAAGTGCGGATTGCCGCGCCAGCCGAACAGATCTTCCAGCAGATGGCCGGCATCATGCGAAAACGGATCAATGCCGGGAATGCGCTTGGTGAGCCATCCGGAAAGCAGATAAATGGTAAGCGGGAAGCCGTACATCTCGGTGAACAGCGCCACAATGAAGGCCGAGAAGGCGCCGAAAGAGCGCCAGTCGCGCTTGCTTTGCGGCTTGGCGAAGCTGAAGGCGAAGATGATGAATACCAGCGAGTTGATGATGACCAGCGACCAGAGTCCGTAGGCAGGGGATGGAGGGTTCATTTCCTGTCTCCTTCGGTTGTGTCGTGGTTGTGGGCATGATGGACATGGCCACCGTGACCGTGATGCATGAACAAATGCATCAGTGGACATGCCAGCAGGAACAAGTAAGGCAGGATACCAAGCACATGGGCGCGGTGCTCTGTAAACAGCAGGAATCCGGCAATTAAAAGAAACCCGTAAAACACCCAACTGCCCTTGGCGATGTGGTGCGTCTCGTGCTCATCGGTCATGATGCTCTCCTTTTTTGTCTGATTAATCAAAGGTAAACCCCCGGCTTTGCCGGGGGGACTCCCAGAGTTTGACAATTTCGGGAATCATCGTGAGTTTCCCAATCTGAGAACCGCCCAAAGTTCAATAGATGAGGAAACTCATGATAAATTCACCAAAGAGTTTATATCATACAAAATGGGAATGTAAGGTCTGTAGTAGTAGTGGTGTGCTGTGCGCGGAAAAGCTAGCGGCGGGCGAGGGTGACAGGACGGGGGCAATCAAACTTTTCATGGGGTTTCTCCTAGGGTTTAGTGTCTGGCAAAAACGCGGGCACTGCCATCCGCCTGGAACTGATTTCATGACTGTTTCCGGGTTGATTTGAGTGTGGCCAGTTTAAACAGTTGTTCCTTACGGGAGGCTGATCGGGACATTACATTTCCGTAATCTTCCAGAGTTTGGTCAATGCTTATGAGCGGTAAAAACTACTGCATAAACCGGTTTAGTATAACTGAATGGATCAATTCAGCCTGCGCCTGCAGGTATCTCGTCGCAGAAACAGGAAGGACGTTGATAATGACGTTCTGTATATAACTTTGCCATTTCGTCGATTAACTTCAATGGATCGGCTGAATATACTAAACGTGCACCGCTATCTTTCTGAAAACTAGCCACAAGATCCTGAATCTGATCAGCAATTCCACCACTGCCTTGTAATACCCCGATCAACTTGCCTTCATCAAAAGCAATAGCAAACTCCCCTAATGTACCCGAACGTCCTCCGAGGATTACAACCATATCACTTGAGCGTATATTCGTCACTTCACGCCCCATCAAGCCACTACCTGTATAGATAAGGACATCATAAACGTCAGCTGGCGACCGGTACTTGTGTATATGTTCATCCAAGCTCAAAGCCGGCGAAATACCAATGGATAATCCTCCTGCTTGTTTTGCACCACGGGCACATTCATAGGGCAAGCCGGGGCATGCACCCGTTATTAATACGAAGCCCCGTTGCGCAATACTCTGACCCAGAATCATGGATTTCTCTTTGACATCGGCTGCCGCTTCGTTACCGGCTGAACCCATGACCCCTACAGTTAAGTGCATCGATGTGACTTTATTTTGATATAAGGCTGGCTGGCTGAGAAAAGCCTTCCGGCAGGAAGGAGAGCAGAAATAATAAAGTTTCCCTTCGTATTCAGCGGTTGTTTTTGCCTCGCGCGGAGAAAATTGCATTAGGCAAACCGGATCTTGAACCATCATTTAATCTCCTCTGGTTAAATCAATTGTATTCAAGGTCTTTTCAAGCGCCCAAAGAATCCAAGCTCAAGTTCTTTATCCATTTTTTCTTCCAGCTCCCGCATTGATTGGTTGCCAAGCTAACCCAACGAGTGCAATGACGCAAAAGGTCGCGCCAGCATAGCCGGGGTGGGCAGGCTTTTTTTGCCAACCGTTCACAACACCAAAAGTATGGATCCATCAATGTGGTGGGCAGAAAAGCATTGCCCATTTGACTTCTATCTTATACCTCATACAGTTTTTGCAATTTTTTTCATTATTTGGTGGCTGTCACCAAACTTACAAAGAGCATCGCAGTGCTGCCGAAGTTCTGAAAATAAAATGTATTTGATTGGAATTTTGATTTGCTTGATTGAAGGACGTGAGAGTTGCATAATTACATCCCTTTCTCTACTATCGGGTACAACCAAATAAAAAGTTTCATTGCCGATAGCGATGGAATAAGAAAGGTCGGTCAGTCGTAAAATTCCTGAATAAATACTGGTGCTTTTTTCAACTTCAAAGGCACAAATCACATTATTTGTCCCTTTCTCAAACCATAATACATCTATCAATTTGATAGTACTGGCGGTTTCTTTATCACAATTGATAGCTGGAAATTTATCGGGACTCATAAACGAAAAACTACTTCCTGCATAAGACCTTGATCGATCATTTGAAGCCACAAAAGCATCATAACCCAAGCTTTGACCGATTTTCAAAAGATGAAACTGCATTTCAGAATGTAGGTTTTCTTCCTGTTTTTCGTCTTGAATTTCTTTTTGACGTTTTTCAATGTTTTTCTCTAACTTATTTCGTTCGTCTTCACTTAAATATTCATCATTACCGATAAGCATTTTTTGTGTACCAATTTCAAAACACAAACCCGCAATCGCGCCCAAATCGTTAGAAAGTTGAGTTTTGTGTTTGTTGTTGGTTTCAATCAATACTTCTCTGATTTTTAGGTATTCTGTCCAAGACCCTAATTTCTTTTTGTCGTTAAATAAAGCGTTAAACCCATTGACGATGGCAGTATTGAAAGGCGGAAACAAAGTAGGGTGCAAAAAGTATAAAATACTTCCTACGGCTGGACCCAAACCTTTTATTTTTAGAGCATCTAATCGTACTATTTCTTTAATAATTTGTTCTTCCGATTTAGCATTGATGCAGTTTTCTAAGAATTGACCAAAGGCAATTTTATTTATTGGATTTTCGTAAATATCGGGTATGCGTAATTTAGGTTTCCAATAAAAAGGGTGTGATACTCCCACAAATACTTGTTTTTGCTCAGCAATACAGTTCAAAACAAATTCTAAAGAACTTCCCTTAAAATCATTTGGAAAAGTTCTGTTTTTAATATCTTCCACCACCTGCAAAACCCCTCTGCGAATGGTGCGAAAAGCTTTGAGCCGTTGGTCATTATCAATAAACCAAGTATTGTAAACACTCTGCGTATCGGTTTTATATTGTGTAATTCTTTGTAAGAAGTTGTTCATCTTTTATTCTTTTATTAGGAGTTACGCATTGACGACTGGCTGAAATTATGGGTTTAAATGCACCATGCTTGGCATAAAAGGGATCAGCTCACGAAATAGAAAAAAACGTACGCTAAGCTTTAACCTCCCGCATGATTAGTTGCCAAGCTAACCCAACGAGTGCAACGACGCAAAAGGTCTCGCTAGCATAGCCAGCTGGGCAGGCTTTTTTGCCCACCGTTCACAACACCAAAAGTATGGATTCATCAATGTGGGGGGGCAGAAAAGCGTCGCCTCGGCAATTGCTCCTGCATTACTCTACCTCCTGCATCCATACAGTCGTAAAGCGCCTACTTTTGGTGTCCACCCTTGACTTTTCATTAGTCACAGGTAACAACCGCCCGAGAGAGTGACGCATTTACATCCGGCGATGCAGATTTGCCATGCTCAAATTTTCCTCGACAGCTTTTTCATAGGCATCAATCAGCCTTTGGCAATGATCTTTAAAATATTCCACAAAATCATCCGGCGGTCTACCGTAGAGATAGCCTGTTGACTGATACTGGCTAAGAAGTTTCTTGTGTTCCTCAACTTTAAGCTGCATTTCTTTCGCCGCTTCCTCATAGTGTTGCGCCAGCGCCTCATGATCGGCTTTGGATGTTGCATTATGCACAGCCAGGTTCATATCCATCGGATGCGGGTTCATCTCGCTACAGGCAGACAGTAAACCAACAGCTAAAAGCAAGGTAATCAGCAACTTTGTTTTCATGGGTTTTCTCCAAAGCTCGTAGGACTATCATATTTTTATAAAAGGGTTCTTACATCATTGCCAGGGGATTGTAACATTCCCATCCCCTGGCTTGTGTGAAGCGTTACATCTGGCGATGCATCTTCGACATTTCCAGGTTTTCCTCGGCTGCTTTTTCATAGACATCAATCAGCCTTTTGCAATGAACTCCGAATCCGGTTGCCTGCTGCTTACCAATCAACCACGGCTCGCGCTCGTATTCACTCAGGATTTTCTTGTGTTCCTCAACCTTAAGCTGCATTTCTTTCGCCACTTCCTCATAGTGTTGTGCCAGCGCCTCATGGTCGGCTTTTGTTTTTGCGTTGTGCACGGCCAGGTTCATATCCATCGAATGCGGGTCGAATTCGGCACATGCGGACAACAAACCAATAGCTAAAAGCAGGGTAATCAGTAATTTAATTTTCATGAGTTTTCTCCAGAATAATTCAATAGTTAAAATGATCGTTTTTTCAGGTTGTTAGCTTGTTATCAGTTTTACCTCCTTTATAGCTCGTGGGTTGAAGAATGAAATCCAGTTTTTTCTTAGCAAATGCTGAGTTACTAAACCCAGTATAAGTGTTATTTAAAACGAGCGCCCCTTATCCCAGGGATGACCCTGGCCACCAGGATGTGACGAGTAGACATTTTTATTGACTTTAGTACGTGATGCACACGCAGAAACAGTGAGCAATAAAAGTGTGATTAATATGACAACATGTTTTTTAGTTTTCATGGGTTTTCTCTAGGATAATTCAGTAGGTTAGTGACATTGTTTTCAGCTTGTTAACGTATCGTTTAATTTTCGGGATTGTTTGTTAATAGAATATTGCTTGCACAGGGCATAAAGCGCCGGAATGACGATCAAGGTCAGCAGCGTTGACGACACCATGCCGCCCACCATCGGCGCGGCGATGCGGCGCATGACTTCCGAGCCGGTGCCGACGCTCCACAAAATAGGCAAGAGCCCGGCCATAATCGCGGTAACGGTCATTATTTTCGGCCGCAAACGTTCTGCCGCGCCGGTCATCAGCGCGGTGTAAAGATCGGTCTCGGTGAAAGCCCGCTTTTCTTCCAGGCATTGCCGCTGCTTTTCCCGGTATGCCTGGTCCAGATACATCAGCATCACCACGCCGGTTTCAGCGGCAACTCCCGCCAAGGCAATGAAGCCGACGCCGACCGCCACGCTGACGTTGTAATCCAGAAACCACAGCAGCCAGATGCCGCCGACCAGCGCGAACGGCACCGACAACATGACGATGAATGTCTCGGTCAGACGGCCGAAATTGAGATAAAGCAGGATAAAAATAATGCACAGCGTGAGCGGCACCACCAGTTGCAAACGCTGTTTGGCCCGTTCCATGTACTCGAACTGGCCGCTCCAGGCGATGTAGTAACCCGCAGGGAATTTGACCGTCTGCTGCACAGCCTGCTTGGCATCCCGCACATAACCGTCTATGTCGCGGCCGCGCATGTCGACATAGATGTAAGCGGACAACAAGGCGTTCTCGGTGCGTATACCCGGCGGGCCTTTGTCCAGGCTCAGATGCGCCAACTGCCCAAGAGGAATCATCGCCCCGCCGGATACCGGGACGAGCACATGCGCGGCAATGGCTTGAGGGTTGTCGCGCAGTTCGCGCGGGTAACGGACGATGACGGCGAAACGTTCACGCCCTTCCACCATCGTAGTGACCGTTTCGCCGCCAATGGCGGTGGCGATAATGTCCTGCACATCGCCGATCAACAGCCCGTAGCGCGCCAGAGCCTCGTAGTCCGGGGTGATGTTCAGATAAAAACCGCCGGTAATGCGTTCGGCGTAGGCGCTGGTGGTGCCGGGGACAGTCTTGACGGCCTGTTCGATCTGCTGCGCCAGGCGCTCCATTTCCGCCAGATCTTTGCCGAACAGCTTAATGCCGATAGGCGTGCGGATACCGGTCGCCAGCATGTCAATGCGGTTCCTGATTGGCATTGTCCAGGAGTTGCTGACACCGGGAATTTGCAGTGCCTGATCCATTTCGGCAATCAGCTTATCGACCGTCATGCCGGATCGCCAGGCGGATTCCGGCTTGAGGTTGACCAGTGTTTCGGACATTTCTAGCGGTGCCGGGTCGGTGGCGGTAAGGGCACGTCCGGCTTTGCCGAATACTGATTCGACCTCGGGAAAACTTTTGATGATGCGGTCCTGGGTTTGCAGCAATTCGGCGGCCTTGGTCGGGGGTAATCCCGGCAGGGTTTGCGGCATGAATAACAGCGTGCCTTCATTCAGCGTTGGCATGAATTCGCCGCCCAGCTGTGAAGCCGGGTACCAGGAAGCGGCCAGCATCAGTAGCGCGAAAGCGAGCGTCAGTTTTTTGTACTGCATGACCCAGGCGATGACCGGACGATAAATCCAGATCAAAACCCGGTTGATGGGATTACGTTGCTCAGGCAGGATTTTTCCGCGCACAAACAGCGACATCAATACCGGGACCAGCGTCACCGACAGCAGCGCCGCGCCCGCCATTGCGAAAGTCTTGGTATAGGCCAGGGGATGGAACAGGCGGCCTTCCTGCGCTTCCAGCGCAAACACCGGCAGGAAAGAAACCGTGATAATCAGCAGACTGAAAAACAGCGGCGAGCCGACTTCCTTGCAGGCATTGAGCAGAATTTCGGCACGCGGCAGGCGGCCTGTATCGCGTTCCAGATGCTTGTGGGCGTTCTCGATCATGACAATGGCTGCATCCACCATCGCGCCGATAGCAATGGCAATACCCCCTAGGCTCATGATGTTGGAGTTCATCCCGAGTGTTTGCATAACGATAAAAGCGATCAGCACGCCGACGGGCAGCATCAGAATTGCCACCAGAGCGCTACGCAAATGCAGCAGGAATAGCACGCAGACAGCGGCGACCACCGCGCTTTCTTCCAGCAAGGTATGGCGCAAATTCTCAATAGCACGATGAATCAGCTCGGAGCGGTCATAAACCGTTTGTACACTGACACCGGTTGGCAAACCGGCGGTGATTTCGCGCAATCGATCTTTCACATGACTGATCACTTCCAGTGCATTCTGACCGTAGCGAGCCAGCGCAATACCGGAAACCGCCTCGCCTTCGCCGTTCCATTCGGTGATGCCCCGCCGCTCATCGGGAACCAGCTCCACGCGCGCCACATCGCGCACCAACACGGGAATGCCATTCCCGACTTTCAACACCAGCCGCTCCAAATCCGCCTGACCGCGTAGATAACCGCGTCCGCGCACCATGTACTCGGTTTCGGCGAGTTCGATAGTCCGGCCTCCGACATCGCGGTTGCTGTTGCGGATGGTATCGCTGAGGGTACGTAAAGGGACGCCGTAAACTTGCAGCTTGTGCGGATCGACGGTGACCTGATACTGCTGCACGAAACCGCCGATGCTGGCGATTTCAGCCACGCCTTGGGCTTTGGTCAATTGGTAGCGCACGAACCAGTCTTGCAGGGTGCGCAATTCCGCCAGTGTATGGTTTTTCGCCAGCAGCGCATATTGATAAACCCAGCCGACGCCGGTGGCATCCGGCCCCAGTTGTGGTACCACGCCGCGCGGCAAGCGTCCGGTGAGCGTGGTGAGATATTCCAAAACCCGCGAACGCGCCCAGTAAATATCGGTGCCATCCTCGAAGATGACATACACGAAAGAGGCGCCGAAGAAGGAAAAACCGCGCACCACTTTCGAGCGCGGCACACTCAGCATGGCGGTCGTCAGCAGATAAGTAACCTGATCCTCGACGACTTGCGGCGCTTGTCCGGGATATTCGGTGTAAACAATGACCTGCGCGTCGGACAGATCGGGCAGCGCATCCAGCGGCATTTTTGACAAGGCATAAACTCCGCCTATTACGATACTCAGGGTTGTCAACAGCACCAGAAACACGTTGCGCAAAGACCAGTCAATAACATGATTCAACATGGCTAGTGGTCTCCTTGTGCTTCGGACGTGGTTTGACCAGAGTCAGCGCCATTATTGCCAAAACTGTCCAGAGCCGACTTGAGATTGCTCTCGGCATCGATCAGGAAATTGGCACGAGTCACTACGTCATCACCGGCATCCAATCCCTCCAACACTTCCCAGTATCCGTCAGCCTGTCGCCCCAGTTTCACGACGCGCGGTTCAAACCTCCCCTCGCCTCTTTGCACTAAAACCACTCGCCTGACACCGCTGTCAATAACTGCCGAATCGGGAACTGCCAAGCGTGCCTCCTTTTCCTCCTGCGCTGCCAGCGTCACGCTGCTGTAAAGGCCGGGCTTCAGCAATCCTTGGTCGTTGGGCAGTTCGATGCGCACTTTAACGGTGCGGGTTTCCGTTGCCAGCGTCGGGTAGATGAAACCGACCTTGCCGCTGAACAACCTATCCGGGTAGGCGTTGATATGCACCTCCACGACTTGACCCAAGCGCACCCCGCCGATATCCTGCTCAAATACCTCCACCAACAGCCACACCGTACTTAAATCAGCGATCCGAAACAACAGCTCGCCGGGCATGAAACGCATCCCCTCCTGCGCGGGTTTCTCCAGCACCACGCCATTGACCGGTGCCAGCAATGGCAGGGTATCCACAGGCTTTTCCAGGCTTTGTAAACGCTGTAACTGTGCCCGGCCAATGTCCCAATAACGTAAGCGCTGCAAGGCGTTTTCGGCCAGGCGCTTCGCCGTATCTCGCGCCTGGGCGCTACCCTGTTGCAACGCTTGCTGTCCTTGCCGGGCGATCAGATATTCCTGCTGCGCGGTCACCAGTTCCGGACTGTAAACATCGAACAGCGGCTGACCGCGTTTGACGGTTTGTCCGGTTGCGTTGACATACAAACGCGAAATCCAGCCTTCAAACTTGGGTGTTACGGCGTGAACGCGCCGTTCGTCAACCTGAATACTACCCAGAGCACGAATACTGCGAGTCAGTGCGCGTTTTGCTATGGTTTCTGTTTTAACGCCCAGTTTCTGTATTTTTTCCGGACTGATCTGAATTTGCCCCCTGTTCGCCAGTTCGCTTTCATAGATCGGAAGGTAGTCCATGCCCATTTCATCCTTTTTTGGCACCGGCGAGGTATCCGCCGCACCCATCGGATGCCGGTAATAGAGAATTTTACCGGGTTGCGGCTGAGTTTCCGGCGGACTCTGGTCTTCCGCGTAAACCGGTAGGTAATCCATGCCCATGTCGTCCTTGGCGGGCGTCGGAGAGGTCACTTTAGGGTTCATCGGATGACGGTAATACAGCAGTTTCCGTTCGCTGACTGCGGTAGGATTCGGTTTGTTTTGTACTTCCTGACGGCCTCTCCAAAATCCCAGACTTAAGCCCAGTATCAAAATCAAAATTGCCAAAACATATTTAGTCATGGCTCAACTCCTCGCCGACTTCAGCGGATAACTCGGCTAAAATTTGCTGAGTGTTGGTCAACGCTTGCCAATACTGAGTCTGATATTGGAAAAAGCTCAATTGCGTGCGCAGCAGATCGGTAAAGTCCGTCTGACTCACTTGATAGCCAGCCAGTAGTGAATTAACGGCTAGCTGAGCCTGAGGGATGATTTCATGTTCGAGCAGCAACAGCTTTTCTTTTGTCTGTTGATACTCGGCGGCTTTGGCAGCGATCTCGGCCTGAATTTTGCGGTGATCGTCGTGTAATGCATATTGTGCCTGCAAGAGTTCACTCTGGCGCTGATCAACCGCCTTGGCTTGCTTGCGGTTAGCATAAATCGGCACATTGATACTTAATTGGACACTGGCGAAATCGCTACGCGACTGCCCTGACGGCGTGTTCTGACGAGCATCATAATAAGCGCCCACAGTGAAGTCAGGGTAGAAACCCTTTTCCGCCAAATCGACCTTGGCTAGCCCCGCGTCGAGCATCTTGCGGTGTTGCGCAAATAAAGGACGGATGTGTAAGGCCTTGTCCTGCAAGGCAGGCTCGACAATGACCGGCAACTTGAACTCAGCCTCCGCCGGTATTTGCACAGACGTTTCCGCCGCGCGATCCAGCAAGGCATTGATCCGGGCGTTTTGACTGTGACGCATAATGACCAGGTTCAGCTTTTCGTCCTTGAGTTTGGATAGTTCGAGCTGGGCCAGCAGAACATCCTGTTGCGACCCTTTGCCCACCTTATATTTGGCCTGAGCGATGTCGATGAGCTGCTGGAAAAAATGTTCTGATTCGTCCAGCAGGTTTAAAGCCCGGTCATAATAAAATAGCCGCCACCAGCTCTGTTTTACTTCCCGCACCAGTCGCAATCGTGCTTCATCAACGGAGTCAGCGGCGGCCAGCGCTTCCTGCTCGGCGATTTTTTCCCGTAAACCCAGCTTGCCGGGAAAAGGAATCTCCTGGCTAACGCCTACTTCCATCATGGTAAAATCATCCTGGTGCAGATTGAAACTGCTGGTAGGCAGGTAAAGAGCGCCAAATTTGAGCGTCGGATCAGGCAAAGTACCTTCTTGGGAAGGTACGGCAGCCATCGCCTCGGCTCGCGCCCTGATTTCTGCCAGACCGGGGTTGCCAGTGAGGGCAAGCTCAATCGCCTGGCCGAGTGTCAGGATGGATTTATCCCTGTTAGTGAGCTGTATTTCGGCTCGCGCCTCAGCCCAAGTTACACGGATTGTGTCAGTTGAAACATGAATAACCAGGCCGGGCGAAAACAGCGCCAGCCCGAAAATTACCGGCGCCCACGCCGGATAAGCGCGGCGCAGCGGCCACGAACAAATAATGAAAAACATGGAGTTTTCCTCTCAAATCGGAACAAACAAGCTCCGCAGGTCGCGGAACAGCAGTGCCGAACCAGTTAATGGTTTGGCAGGGTTCGATTTCGAGGGGTGGCTAATTCAGCAGGGTGCAGAACCGATAGATGAGCAGAATCCGTCGACCGAGCGGCGGATCAGCTTTACGAAGAGGAACTTTCGTGGGTGGATAGCTTAGAAATAAGCAAAAAAACGTCCCAATGAGGCTAAGAATAAAAACCGGCAAATCCGGTTTAGTCAGACGATGAAAATCGGGGAATGAATGAGTTTGCGAGTCAAGGCAGGGCTTGAATGAACAATTCTGCATCGCCTTGGAAGCATGGTCTTGATGATGCGAATGTCCAGTCGCACCGGATTCCGAACATCCCGGCATATGCTCAGGCATAGAACAGGTTGCCGAAATGGTCAAAGAAATCCAGCTCACCAGCAACACAAATATTAATGTGTGCAGGTAAGGGCGATTTCTTTTGAAATGCAACACTGTTATCACTATGCAACCCTAGGTTGAGAGCCTGTCTTTTTATAATCTAGCATACGAGAAACCGGACAGCAATTAAAATACGTGAGGGAGTCAGGGCAATCGCGCTTAAAAACACTTGAAAATAGAATTTAGATAAGGTATCAAGTCTATCATTTTGATTTTAAATGATGGCAAAACCAACACCTTCTATTATTCATCACTTTTCAAGTATTGAAGACCCCAGAATAAACAGGCAAAAGCGGCATCAACTTCAGGATATTTTCTTTATCAGCATCTGCGCTGTCATTTGTGGAGCTGATAATTGGGTTGCAATTGAGGAGTTTGGCCTAGCAAAAGAGGAGTGGTTTACTGAATTGCTTGGTTTGGAAAATGGCATACCCTCACACGATACCTTTGGTGAAGTTTATGCAGCCATTGATACCGACCAGTTTAGCGTCTGTTTTTCTCGCTGGATTGCTGATTTAGCCAACATAACCGAAGGGGAAGTCATTGCAATTGACGGCAAATGCTTAAGGCGCAGCATAGACAAGGCTTCAAAAAAAGCCGCCATTTATATGGTCAGCGCTTGGGCGCAACAAAATAATCTGGTTTTAGGTCAAGTTAAAGTCGATGATAAATCGAATGAAATTACGGCCATTCCAAAGTTGCTGGCACGGCTTGATATAGCGGGAGCGGTGATTACTATCGATGCGATGGGTTGTCAAAAGAAAATCGCTAAACAGATTAAACAACAAGGCGGCGATTATGTATTTAGCCTGAAAGGCAATCAGGGCAATCTGCATGACGATGTTAAAACATTTTTCACTTCGTCGTTATCTCCGGCAATTGCTTCAGTTAGCTATGATGGTGGCCATGGTCGAATTGAAACCCGCCCATTCGTGCGACAGCCGATATAGCTTGGTTGCAAGAACGGCATGACTGGAAAAGCCTGCAAAGCATTATCGCAGTTACTTCCAAAAGAGAAATAGGTGACAAGATGACCGAGGAAACGCGCTATTTTATCAGTAGTCTTGATGCGAGCGATCCGAAGAGATTGGAGCGCGTGGTGCGGGCGCACTGGGCTATTGAGAACAATCTGCACTGGGTTCTTGATGTAGCCTTTGATGAAGATAGCAATCGAACTCGTAAAGGACATAGTGCTGAGAACCTGGCTGTTATCCGGCATATTGCCCTGAATCTGATCAAAGCCGAAAAAACATCCAAGGTCGGCGTCAAGATCAAGCGACTAAAGGCCGGATGGGATAATGATTATTTGCTTCGAATCCTCGGGGTAATTTAAGCGCGATTGCCCTGGTGAGGGAGTTCTTACGCGCCTGCGGTCGGTACTGATGACGGTATTAGTTGAGTCATTTGGTTTCGTGCCGATGGCGATTGCTACTGGAAGCCTAACATCGCAGAGAAAATGCGCAAATTAAACCGCAATATCCGCTTGGTCTTCGACTATTTGCGCATGACCAAAAGTTCCACACAGTCCTGTACACCCTGATTGCGACCGAGAACAAATTTACCGTACCGGAAAATAGCTCTAAGCTTGAGTGTTTTTTGGCGATAGGGTATAGTTTCAAAATAATGAATAATATTCTACGTCGCTTCAGAACTTGGTTCTCTTTTGTGCTGATACTCGCGGTTCTCGGTCATTTCGGCTTGGGCCATAGCGACGCTTCGGCTTTTGTGTTGTGTTTCGGGACGGATGGTCATGTTGCTGTAGAGAATGCCAACCATGATCATGGAACTCATCCAGGTAGTAATTTTCAGACCAACGATGAGGCTGATGCCGATCTTACGGATGGAGATTTGCCTTGTACAGATTTCCCCGTAGTCGGCGATGATCACGGTGCCCATGTTCCCCTATCAGCTTTATCCAAAGTATCCGTTGATCTTGGGCTTTTGCCCCTGATTTTCCTGGTTTTTCTCCTTATCCCCTACGCCAGGGTCATTACACGGAGACCTTTTTTCCCTGATCCGCTGTTCATCGATTCCCGCCTGCTTGGCCTACGCAGTACTGTTCTTCTGATTTAGCCCGCTCTTCATAGCCGTAACCCGCCGCCGATGATGCAGGCTTAGCGCCTACTTGTCTGCTGCGTTCGTTCATTCATGCTACGGAGAGACTATTCATGTGCTCAAATTATGCGCTGCCCCTCGGCATCGCTCTCAGTATACTCATTACCACCAGTCCGGTTGGCGCTAATCCGACAGACCAGAAAATGCCGCTCGCCCACCTGGAAGACCAGAACCCAGTGGCTCGCGATCCAAGTGCGTCCGAGGATCCGACTGGAACCTTGCTTTTACCTCAGGCGCTGGCCTTGGCATTGACCCAGAATCCAGACTTGGCCGCTTTTTCCTGGGAAACCCGCGCTCAGGAAGCCGCTGCCCTGCAAGCGAGTTTTTTTCCGAATCCAACATTCGGCGCTAATGCGGCAAACTTTGGCAATCGAGTCATCAAGGGATTTGACGGCGATGTGGTGACTTTAGAACTCAGTCAGTTAATCGAATTGGGCGGTAAGCGTGCGGCCCGAATGGAGGCTGCCGCCCTGACCAAAGAATTGGCAGATTGGGATTATGAAACCAAGCGCGTCGATGTGCTAACACAAGTCTCCCAGGCTTTCATTGAAGTTCTGACGGCTCAACAGCGTTTGACCCTCACGAAACAAACTCAAGAATTAGCAAATCAGATGATGGTGACGACCTCTGCACGTGTACAAGCGGGCAAGGTTTCACCTGTCGAAGAAACCAAAGCCAAAGTTGTCCTTTCCTCAGTTCAATTCGAGTTGTTGCGCGCCCAGAGAGAATTGGAAGCCGCGCGAAAGCGTTTAGCCGCAACGTGGGGGAACACCGAACCTCGGTTTGAGGCCGTCAAGGGAGATTTAGATACTGTTAGGTCGCTACCTTCCCTGGATTTATTGCTCCGCCGACTTGATAAAAATCCGGATTTAGCCCGCTGGGTAACCGAAATCACTCAGCGTGAAGCGCTGATCAGTGTAGAAAAATCAAAAGCCATCCCGGACGTGACCGCGACTGTAGGCGCTAGCAAGTACCTCATGCCCAATGATTACGCGCTAGTCGTCGGGTTTTCCATGCCGCTGCCGGTATTTAATCGCAACCAAGGCGGTATCCGCGAAGCCGAGCACCGGCTAAGCCGAGCGGAGGAAGATCACCGCAGCGCAGAAGTGCGAATCACAACCCTATTAAATACCATCTATCAAAAGCTGAGCACGGCTTATGCCGAAGTTTCTGCCCTCCGGCAGGATATTTTACCTGGCGCCCAAAGCGCCTACGATGCCGCCCGCGAAGGCTATCGTTTCGGTAAGTTTGGTTTTCTGGATGTCCTGGATGCACAACGCACCTTATTTGGAGCAAAAAGCCAGTATTTACTGGCGCTTTCTGATTATCACAAGTCGGCAGTTGAGTTAGAACGTTTAATCGGCGGCAGTTTTGATGAGACGTTGACCCCTCGTAAACAGGAGACAGTGCAATGAAAAAAAATCAGTTTTTGGCTATTTTTGGCTTGATCGCGGTTGGCATCGTGTTGGCCTTTTTTATCTTCCGTCTGGAGGCGCCTACTGTCAATAATGAACCCGGAGAGACCCGTGAAGAAACAACCAGTCACCCTAAAGGCCCACATGGCGGCGAGCTATTCAGCAAAGATGACTTTGCGTTGGAAATTTCGCTGGTAGAAGGCGGTGGTGAAGCGCACTTCCGTGCCTATCTGCTCAAAAACGAAAAGTCTATTCCACCAAACGCCGTCAAGGTCTCGGCGCTTGTAACACGTCCGGATGGCGAGAAACAGAGGGTCGATTTTGTGCCGGAAAAAGATTTTTTGCAAAGTGTTCAGTCCATCGAAGAACCGCATGTATTCGAAGCTACCTTGACCGCTCAGCATGATAAGCAGTCGTATCAATTTTCCTTGGTCAAAGAAGAGGGGAAAATTGAGTTGAGTGATCAGCAGATCACGGCAACGGGCGTAACAATCCAGACGGCAGGTGCTGCATCCATTAGCAGTGTAGCAACACTCCCTGGTGAAATCCGCTTCAATGAAGACAAAACTTCGCACGTCGTCCCTCGCCTTGCCGGTGTGGTTGAGGCCATATCGGCCAACCTCGGCGACCAGGTTAAGAAAGGTCAATTGCTGGCGGTTATTGCAAGTACCGGATTATCGGAGCAACGCAGCGAGTTGCTTTCCGCTCAGAAACGCCTGGAATTAGCTCGCACCACCTTTGCGCGGGAAAAGCACCTGTGGGAAGCAAAAATTTCGGCGGAACAGGACTTTCTGCAGGCTCGACAAGTAATGAACGAAGCGGAAATAGCAGTCCGTAATGCTCAACAGAAGCTGTTGGCGCTTGGTGCAAGTCCAAAGGTATCGACCAACGCCGATACACTCAACCGCTATGAAATTCGAGCGCCGTTCGACGGCATGGTGGTTGAAAAGCATGTCGCCCTGGGTGAGGCGGTGAAAGAAGATGCAAGCATTTTCACAATTTCCGATTTGTCGTCCGTGTGGGCCGAGATTATCGTGTCGGCAAAAGACCTCAATGTCGTCCAGGTCGGTAAGAAGGTCACGATTAAAGCTACGGCACTCGACTCCGTAGCCTCTGGAACAGTGTCCTATGTGGGCTCACTTCTCGGCGAACAGACCCGCACCGCCAAGGCTCGCGTGACGTTGGCGAATCCTCAGATGGCCTGGCGGCCCGGACTGTTTATCACTGTCGAGATTGTTGCCAAAGAAACCGAAGTGCCGATCTCCGTAGCGTCCGATGCCATCCAGACTATCAACGATAAACCGACGATTTTTATTCGCGTGCCTGGCGGCTTTATCGCCCAACCGGTCACGACCGGACTATCCGATGGCACAGTTACTGAGATCGTGGCAGGACTCAAGCCCGGCACCGAATACGCTGTCAATGGCAGCTTCGTCATTAAATCCGAGCAAGGTAAAGCAGGAGCTTCACATGAGCATTGAGACACTAGCCAGTTCAGGTCGTTATAATCGGTCGAGGTTATGCGCGCCGCGTCCTCGTGAAGAGAGCGCATCACCATTATTAACACCCAAGGAGGCAAATTATGTTGATACTGAAAACCACCGCTCTTTTCCTCGTTACGGCCCTTGCCGAGATCATCGGCTGTTTTCTGCCCTATTTGTGGCTCCGCAAGAGTGGTTCCTCATGGTTGCTGCTGCCGGCAATGATCAGCCTGTCGCTGTTCGTATGGCTGCTCACCCTGCACCCGGCCGCCAGTGGCCGGGTCTACGCCGCTTATGGCGGTGTCTACGTGGCTACCGCTCTGGTTTGGCTCAGAGTGGTGGATGGAGAGAGATTGTCTGTGTTGGATTGGGTTGGCGCTGGCATTGCGTTACTCGGGATGGCGATCATTGTGTCGGGCTGGAACGGCGAAGCTTAGCGCACGATTTTTTCGGTTTCGTGAAGAAACTTTCAGTACTGGAGGACTCCCATCATGTTTGAACGACTCATCCGTTTGGCCATCGAGCAACGCTGGCTGGTTCTTCTGGCCGTGCTCAGTATGGCGGCGCTCGGTATCTTCAATTACAAGATACTGCCGATCGACGCCGTTCCGGACATCACCAACGTCCAGGTGCAGATCAATACGTCGGTGCCGGGCTATTCGCCGCTGGAGACCGAGCAGCGTGTTACCTATCCGATCGAGACCGTTATGGCAGGCTTGCCCCATTTGGAGCAAACCCGCTCACTGTCGCGCTATGGCTTATCACAAGTGACGGTAATCTTCGAGGACGGCACTGATGTTTACTTTGCACGGCAACTGGTTAATCAGCGCATCCAGGAAGCCAAAGATAAACTGCCTTCCGGCGTAACACCGGCGATGGGGCCCATCTCGACCGGCTTGGGGGAAATCTACCTGTGGACTATCGAAGCTAAGGACGGAGCCAAAAAGCCTGACGGTTCGTCCTATACGGCAACCGACCTGCGCGAGATTCAGGACTGGGTCATCAAACCGCAACTGCGTAATGTGCCCGGTGTCACCGAGATTAATTCCATCGGCGGTTTTGCCAAGCAATATCAGGTTGCACCGATTCCGGAAAAACTCGCCTCCTATGGTTTGACCTTACAGGACCTCGTGACGGCCCTGGATCGCAACAACAACAATGTCGGCGCTGGCTACATCGAGAAGCGCGGCGAGCAGTATTTGATCCGTGCGCCGGGGCAGGTTCACTCGATAGACGATATCCGAAATGTCATTCTCGGCAGTGTACAGGGTGTGCCGATCCGTATCCGCGATGTGGGTGAGGTCGAGATCGGCCGGGAACTGCGCACGGGAGCCGCCACTGCAAATGGCCGTGAAGTGGTGCTGGGCACGGTCTTTATGCTAATCGGTCAAAATAGCCGGAGTGTTTCGCAGGCCGTTGACAAAAAAATGGCGGAGATCAACCGCACTCTACCCGAAGGCGTGCAGGCAATTACTGTCTATGACCGAACCGTGCTGGTCGATAAAGCCATCAATACGGTCAAAAAGAACCTGACCGAAGGTGCCGTCCTGGTGATCGTGATTCTGTTTCTGTTCCTTGGCAACATCCGCGCGGCCATCATCACGGCGATGGTGATTCCGCTGTCCATGCTGTTCACCTTCACGGGCATGGTAACTTACCAGATTAGCGCGAATCTAATGAGTCTGGGTGCGCTCGACTTCGGCGTCATTATTGATGGTGCCGTGGTGATCGTGGAAAACTGCGTACGGCGGCTTGCTCATGCCCAGGAGCAGCAAGGCCGTGCCCTGACCCGCAACGAGCGTTATCATGAGGTCTTTATTGCCTCCAAAGAAGCGCGGCGGCCTCTATTGTTTGGTCAGGTCATCATCATGGTCGTGTATTTGCCGATCTTCGCCTTGACGGGTGTGGAAGGCAAAATGTTCCATCCGATGGCTTTCACGGTTGTAATTGCCTTGGTGGGCGCCATGATCCTGTCGGTCACCTTTATCCCGGCGGCCGTGGCCCTCTTTATCGGTGACAGAGTTGCCGAAAAAGAAAATAGCCTGATGCAGACGGCTAAGCGTCTTTATGCGGCAGCGTTGGATCAGGTGATGATTAACAAACCTGTGGTGTTGACATTTGCTGTGGTCACGGTAATCCTGTCAGGTCTCCTGGCGACGCGCATGGGCAGTGAGTTTGTGCCGAGTCTAAATGAAGGGGACTTTGCAATTCAGGCAATGCGCATCCCCGGCACCAGTTTGTCGCAATCGGTCGCCATGCAACAGCAGATTGAAGATTCTCTGAAACAGCAGTTCCCGGAAATTGACCGGATATTTGCGCGAACCGGTACCGCCGAGATCGCCTCAGACCCCATGCCACCCAATATTTCGGATGGTTATATTATGCTTAAGCCTCGCGAGCAGTGGCCTGAATCAAATAAAACGCGGGATGAATTGTTGGCTGAGGTGCAAACAGCGGCCAACAAACTCCCAGGCAATATTTACGAATTCTCCCAGCCTATCCAGTTACGATTTAATGAGCTGATTTCAGGTGTACGTAGCGACGTGGCAGTCAAAGTATTTGGCGATGATATGGATGTTCTGAATGACACAGGCACTAAAATATCAGCGGTTATGGAAAAAATTCCCGGCGCATCGGAGGTTAAAGTCGAGCAAACGACGGGACTGCCGATGCTCACTGTCAACATTGACCGGGACAAAACCGCGCGTTATGGCTTGAACATCGGCGATGTTCAGGATGCCGTGGCTACCGCGATTGGTGGGACAGAAGCCGGAACGTTGTTCCAGGGTGATCGTCGATTCGACATTATCGTTCGTTTACCTGAGAACCTGCGTAGCGATCTGGAAGCGCTCAAACGTTTACCGATCTCATTGCCGCGAACGCAATTCGGCGATGGCCGAACGACCTATATTCCGCTGGCAGAAGTGGCAAGCCTTGAGATAGCTCCAGGACCTAACCAAGTCAGTCGGGAAAATGGAAAACGCAGGGTTGTTGTAAGCGCCAATGTGCGTGGCCGGGACATCGGATCGTTTGTCGCCGAGGCCGAGCAAAAGCTTCAGCAGCAAATCAAGATTCCGTCCGGATACTGGACGACCTGGGGCGGGCAGTTCGAGCAATTGCAATCGGCTACGCAGCGATTACAGATCGTGGTTCCGGTGGCATTGATGCTGGTCTTTACACTGCTGTTCATGATGTTTGGTAATGCCAAGGACGGTCTGCTGGTCTTTAGCGGTATTCCTTTTGCGCTGACGGGCGGTTTGATCGCGCTATGGTTGCGCGATATTCCGATGTCGATCTCAGCTGCGGTTGGTTTCATCGCGCTCTCCGGTGTGGCGGTGCTGAACGGTCTGGTAATGATTGCTTTTATCCGTAGCCTGCGCGACGAAGGCATGTCACTGGATAAGGCGATTTATGAGGGCGCTCTGACACGACTGCGGCCGGTACTGATGACGGCATTAGTGGCATCATTCGGTTTTGTGCCGATGGCGATTGCCACGGGAACCGGGGCCGAGGTACAGAGGCCACTGGCAACCGTGGTTATCGGCGGCATCCTGTCATCAACGATGCTGACTTTGCTGGTGTTACCGATTCTATACTGGTTCGCACATCGCAAAGACAAACAGGAATAGGTTTCGAAATTTCAAGGACAAGCGGCTATACACCAATGCTGGCATGGAAGTCCCACAAGTGCTAGCACCGCTCGTTGCTGGCCAAGTGAATCTAAAGGCGATCAGAGATTACTGGTCACTGACATCGTTTTTATCGACGTGGCCTCCATCGTCGTCTGCCGCATCCGCGCTTACCGAGATGATGATACTTTAACAAAACACCGATTGACAATCGGTTTATAGATACTTAAAATTACTTTATATTTTAAGTCACTTGCGGATTGATTTTTATGCACAGTTTAAAGCGTCCTTATCTAGGAGAGCTGGAAATGGCGGTTCTTGAGCATCTGTGGTCACACGGAGAATTTGATGCTAAAGGTGTTTATAGCGCATTAGGAAAAACGCGCGGCATTTCTCACAATACCATCCAATCGACACTCGAACGCTTATTCAAGAAGAAACTTTTAGCGCGTCAAAAAATCAGCCATGCTTATGTTTATCACGCGGTAGTAACCCGTGATGAACTCATGGGCCGCATGATTAAGGATGTCGTCAAAACCCTATCAAAAAACAATACAGGCGGAATGCTGGCTGCTTTCGTCGACATTGCGGCCCGAACTGACGATGCTCATCTTGATAGGCTTGAGCAATTGATTAACGAATATCGCTCAAATCGCGATAATGATATTTCGTCATGACCCTGCATTTAATACAGTCTGGGTTATTGGCAATGCTCTTTTTTTCGGGTTTGGCGGCATTATTATCGGCGTCTTTATATCCTAAGGTCAGAAATAATCTGACTCGGTTACCTTGCCAAATCAGATCAAAAATACTAACACTATGGCTGCTCAGTCCTGCTTTTATGGGACTCTTGTTAGCTTTTTCCGGGTTATTGCCCTCCTGGATGGATAGTCATGAAATAGCAACCGAACATTGCTCCAGCCATTCTAATGGCATAGCGCATTTATGTTGGTTTGATCCTATTGTCCATCTATCTGATGCGTTTTGGATGGGTGGTATCAGCATACTGGCGTCGGTCATGCTATTTAATGCCTATAAAGGTATTAATTTACTGGTCAAACATTGGCATTTCCAAACAACACTCCGGCTTATCGGTCAACCGGACCGGCAGCGCGGTGTTTTTCGTATTGCCAGTGATCATTTTTTTGTTTTCTCTTCCGGATTGTTTACACCATACGCTTTCATTTCTTCACGGCTCATGGAGCAATTATCGGCAAAACAATTAGATGTGGTGCTTGCGCATGAGCAGGCGCATTGTCAACGGCGCGATGTTTTACGGCGATTATTTTTGAGTCTGGCGGCCTTGTTTCATTTCCCCGCTACGCGTCAACATTTGCTGGCTGATTTGGAATTGGCGCATGAACAAATTTGTGATGTCGCTGCGGTACAAAAAGTAGGAGATCGGTTTTTTGTGGCGGAAACCATTGTCGACATCGCGCGCAAACTGAACACGCCGCTCCCGGAGCAGGACATAGGTGTTATTGCTTTCAATGGCAGTCATATTGATATCAGAATTCAACAGTTATTGGAACAACCCAAACCAGTGAATCGTTACGCTGTGTTTTTTTCATCGCTTCTTTGTATTGTCTTTTTTAGCGGCGTACTGGCGTTAGCTATGCCGCTGCATCATTTGCTTTAACTACCACGATATGCAAATAAGATGACTCTATTTAAAAAACAGCTGCATAAAATACCGACTATCGGTCGGTTTTGTACTTTGAACTCTATTTTCCTTACATTGATGTCTTGTTGGGCCATTGCGTGTGGTGTCGCTGCGTGGCATAAGGTTCATGCTCAAGAGGTTCCTATGCAGCGTTCGCATGATAAGTTTCATTCACACGATCAGCATGACTATTCGTACGGGCACGGCCATGCTTACGGCGTCGTCGACCCGTCTATTACCACGTCGGAGCGGGGCATCTGGGCCATCAAGTGGTCTTTTGTTGGCTTATTTGTAACGGCTCTCTTTCAAGTTGTCGTCGTTTGGCTGTCAGGCAGCGTAGCTTTGCTGGCGGACACTATTCACAATTTTGCCGATGCAGCAACGGCGGTGCCGCTGTGGATTGTCTTCGCGCTCTCGCGCTGGAATCCCATCTTTGTATTTACGCTTTGGCTCAACTCGGCAACCGCTCCTGCATCCATGCAGTCGTGAATAACGGTGACACAAAATGAGCTACACAATAATCAAGATTATTATCACGAGCCTGCTTATCGTGGCGATATCGGAGCTATCGAAACGAAGTTCATTGCTTGGCGCCTTATTAGCCTCGTTGCCGATCATATCCGTTTTAGCAATGCTCTGGCTTTACATCGATACCAAAGATGTTGCGAAAGTGTCTGGTTTGGCAATCAGCGTTTTTTGGTTAGTCATCCCTTCCCTGGTTTTTTTTATCAGCTTACCCGTTTTGCTGAAGAAGGGGCTACATTTCTATCTGAGCATGGGACTTTCAATGACTGTTACGGCAGGATGTTATTTCTTAATGATCGCACTATTAACGCGCTATGGCATTAAGTTATAGACATCGTAGCAACATTATTCTAATAACTTGAAAACAGGATTATTTAACTATGACACCAGCAATACAACGACCGGCCTGGCTTATTGGCTTGCCGTTCTTTTTACTTCTCCTAAGCCCAAGTGTCTTTGCTCATGGCGTTGACGCGAATACCGAACGTTTTTTATTGGCAAACCAGGGCGTAGCCGTAGGGCCGTTTCTTTATATCGGGGCCAAGCACATGGTGACCGGATACGATCACCTGCTGTTCCTAATTGGTGTGATATTCTTTCTGTTCCGCACCCGGGATGTGCTGGTATATGTCAGCTTGTTCACCTTGGGGCATAGCTTGACGCTATTGTTCGGCGTCTTAAACAACATGGCGGTTAATCCTTTTCTTATCGATGCCATTATTGGTCTTTCCATTGTCTACAAAGGCTTTGATAACCTGGGCGGTTTTCGTCGATTGTTCGGCTTTCAACCGAATACAAAAATCGCTGTGATGGTTTTCGGTTTGTTTCATGGCTTTGGACTCGCCACCAAATTGCAGGACTTTTCACTGCCGCAAGCGGCGTTATGGAAAAATTTATTGGCCTTCAATGTCGGGGTGGAGATAGGCCAATTTGTTGCCTTGCTGTTTATCTTGATCGCGCTCGACTTTTGGCGCAGGCACAGAAGCTTTTATTCCTTTTCGACGGCCACCAATACGCTTTTAATGACGGGCGGCCTGACCCTGTTCGGCTACCAACTAACTGGCTATTTAATTAACGCATAAACTCATGAATGACATCAACACTCCCGTTCAATCGCTCAAATCTCTGATCATAGCCACTGCTTTTGCGGCACTGTTGGCCAGCATTATTTTAATATCGGCTGTACTGCCGGCAGAATACGGTATTGATCCGACTGGTTTAGGAAAAATGATGGGCTTAACCGCTTTATCGGCGCAAACAAAAGCAATGAGTCAGCCGCTCGCCATCACTTGCCCGGTTCTGCCTCTACAAACCGCTGAAGTAAGCGATCAGAATCAAAAACAGACCGCTAATCAAGCCACCGGTTCAACTGAAACTGCTCAAAAGGCACAACTACCCCAGTGGCAAGATTCGGTCAAAATAATGGTTCCTGCCGGGGAGGGCTTGGAATATAAATTCCATCTGGCGAAAGGCGCATCGCTGGAGTATTCATGGGCTACTGACGGAGCCAAACTCTATTTTGATTTTCATGGCGAACCCCAGGGTGATAAGACCGGTTACTTCAAAAGCTTTAAGGAGAGTACCGATAACCAAGCGAGCGGTGCTTTAACGGCTCCTTTCGAAGGTCCCCATGGCTGGTACTGGGAAAACAAAACCCGATTTCCCGTTACTATCATCTTGAACACCAAAGGCTCCTATCGGATTTTAGGTTTAATGTAATGGTGTATGTTATTGCAGATGCCGGTAACAGTATTATGTGCAGTCACAAATTTCCGCATTTAATGCGGCAATCCCCGGTGTTCGATACTGCTACTCACCGCAATCTCCGCATGTCCTGTTCAATAATCCCAGTTAATTTTATAGGTTCAGCAGCAGAACGTATATTGTTTTTCTTATCGTTTATTTATAGCGCGGCCATAAAACCGCAATGAGCTTCCTTATGTTATCCCTGAACCTTTCCAGGAAACGCGTTCCCAAGCTCCTGCCTGGGAGTGTTGTTTTTTTGCTGGCAACTTCGTTGCTCATTCCCAAGCCTGTTTGTGCCCAAGCTTCACCCTGGAAACAGGCAGATACGACCACGATGGTTGGTCATCTTGACCCCATTGAAAGTGATGCAACTTTGAGTTTAGCTAAAGTCGTCGATTTAACGCTGGAGAAATATCCCGATGTAGCCTGGCTCAATTCGCTGGAAGAAGAAGCGGCGGCTCTTTCGTTGCGTGGCGATAGCTGGACAGCCGGTGCATCACACGCAGGGCTTCATTTTCAGGAAGCGACCAGCGGCACTTTGCATTATCTGGATGTCGCGGTGCAAGTGCCGTTATGGAACTTAGGCCAGCGCGATGCGGAACAAACGGTCGCAAAGCAAGCAGAAAACAGCGCAATGTCACAATCGGATGCGATTAAATTTCGAGTGGCGGGGCTGATTAGAAATGCTTTATGGGGTATTGCACTGGCAAACTTAAGTTATGAGCAGGCGAAAACCGAGCTCGCTATTACTGAGCAGTTGTTGGCTAAAGTGCAGCGGCGTGTTGAGTTAGGTGACTTGCCTCGTGCTGATTTATTGTTAGCGCAAACTGAGTCGCTACAAAAACGCTCAGTGGTAACGCTAACTGAAGCGGAATTAATGCATGCCCGCAAACGTTATTCCAGCATCACTCAAATGACTAAAATCCCCGGCGATTATCAGGAAAAGTTGGCTGAGATACTGAAAATCCAGCAAAGTCATCCAGCATTAGTGGCGATTAATAGCCAGATTGAACGCAAACAGGCGGAGCTTAATGCTATTAAACTGGTGGGTTCCGGGCAGACGGCGGTTGCTGTCGGCGTAAACAGCGACCAGTTCACCAATGATCCTCGAAGTAATAAAACGGCAAGCTTCAATATCGGCGTTACCGTTCCTTTCGGCGGCAGTGCGCATCTGGCACCAAAGGTTGCAGCGGTTAATGTCGAATTAAATAAACTGATTGCAGAACACGAACAACTGTCCCGCGATTTGGAACAGGCGCATCACGAGGCCGAACATAATCTGGAAGTCAATCGGGTCGAACTGGGCATCGCCAACGAGTTAAAACAGGTTGCCGAAGAGCATTTAAAAATGATGCAATTGAGCTTTTCTGTGGGTGAAATTAATCTGATAGATTTATTAAGAATCCAGGCCAGAACCCAGCAAGCGGTGTTAAATGCCAAGCAACGGTCGGTCATGCTACAGCGCGATATAGCGCTTTATAATCAGGCCGTAGGAGTTATGCCATGAGAACGTATAAATTTTTACTGATATTGAATTTTGCAGGGTTGGCAATGCTGTTCTGCCCACCGGTAATAGCTGAAAATACTATTAAAATAGCGCAGGATAATTTTAATAACCTGGGTGTCACCCTGCGAAAACTGGAGCCTGCCAAACAAATCCCGTCCGCCAAAGTAGTGATTCCGCCAACGCAGGGACATAGTGTCAGTGCCTCTCAGGCCGACTTAATCACTCAACTGAATGCGGCGATAGTAGGGGGCTCAAAATGAACAAAAAATCTTTAATTATCATCAGTGCTTTGTTAATTACCGGCATGGTGCTGGCCGGCCTGATTCTCACCCTGTATGTACCTACAGTTACCGATGAAGAAAAGGCGGGGGCTGCTGGACAGAGTGCAGCGTTTGCTCGTGGACCTCATCGCGGCCGGTTGTTATCAAAAGACGACTTTGCGCTGGAGGTCACGATTTACGAAACGGGCGTTCCGCCCCAGTTCCGCGTTTACGTCTACCAGGACGATAAACCGCTGTCGCCTGAACGGGTGCAACTGGACATTACCTTGCACCGTTTCGGTGGGCGCTCCAAGCAAATTCGGTTTAAACCGGAAGCGGACTATCTACTCGGAGACGCGGTTATTGAAGAGCCGCATTCGTTTGATGTGGACATCAATGCCGGTTTTGACGGCAAGACTTTCCCATTCACTTATTCACAGGTGGAAGGACGGGTTCAATTGAATGCCGCGTCACTGCAAAGCGCCGGTATCACGATCGATACGGCGGGCCCGGCCAGGATCGAAAGCGTGTTGAAATTGCCCGGTACCATCGAGTTCGATCAGAACCGGCTGGCCCATGTCGTCCCCCGGGTCGGCGGCGTGGTCGTTGAAGTCCGTAAAAAACTGGGCGAAGCCGTTAGTCAGGGAGAAGTGCTTGCGGTCCTGGAAAGCCGTGAACTGGCAGAGCTGAAAAGCCGTTTGGCAACTGCGCGTAAACGCCTGGAGCTTGCCCGTTCGTTGTACAAGCGCGAAGAGCGCTTGTGGCGTGAACAGATTTCCGCCGAGAAGAATTATTTGAACGCCCGCACACAATTGGCGGAGGCGGAGATTACCGTCACCACCGCCAGCGACCAATTGGACGCCTTGGGTATGCAAGCGGATAAAGGCGTGCGCGGTGTCAGTTTGGCGCGTTACGAACTGCGCTCGACGTTGACTGGAACTGTGGTTGAAAGACATCTGGTCGTTGGCGAAGCCGTGCAGACCGACACCACCGTGATGGTCATTGGCGATTTGACTACACTCTGGGGCAATTTCAGCGTGCCCGCCAAGAATTTGAACCAGGTTAAAGTCGGGCAGACTGTGCGTGTTAAAGCACCGGAACTCGAGTTTGAGACAACGGCCACCATCGACTATCTGGGCGCCTTGGTGGGAGAACAAACGCGTTCGGCGCCCGCCCACGTTCATATCGATAATAAAGCGCTGAACTGGCGGCCCGGTTTGTTTGTTAACATCGAGGTGGTCGAAAAGGCAGCCACCGTGCCGGTAACGGTAGCGCTTGAAGCCATACAAAGCTGGCGCGATGCCGACGCGGTATTTGTCCAGAATGGCGATCAATTTGAAGTCCGCCCGCTGTCTGTGGGACGGCGTGATGCAAATCGGGCGGAGGTTTTACAAGGCCTTGCCGCCGGAGAACGTTACGCGGCGGCCAACAGTTTCGTATTAAAAGCGGAATTGGGTAAGGCCGGCGCAACTCACGATCATTAGGAGGCATCATGTTCGAACGAATTCTAAAGTTATCCATTGATAACCGCTGGCTCATTTTGCTCGCCACCGTAGCGGTGGCAGCGCTGGGTATCTACAATATCCAGCGCCTGCCGATTGATGCGGTGCCGGACATCACCAATGTCCAGGTGCAGATCAACACCGCCGCGCCCGGCTATTCACCGCTGGAGGCGGAGCAGCGCGTCACGTTTCCGATTGAAACGGTCATGGCAGGGCTTCCGGGCCTGGAACAGACGCGTTCGCTGTCCCGGTACGGCCTGTCGCAGGTGACCATTATTTTTAAAGACGGAACCGACATCTATTTTGCCCGGCAACTGGTCAGCCAGCGCATCCAAGAGGCGAAAAGTCGACTGCCGCCGGGACTGGAACCGGCCATGGGGCCGATAGCCACCGGTCTCGGCGAGATTTTTATGTGGACAGTAACTGCCGGAGCCGATGCGCGCAAAACCGACGGCAGCCCCTACGATGAGACCAATCTGCGCACACTGGAAGACTGGGTAGTACGCCCCCAGATGCGCACGGTGCCCGGCGTCACCGATGTCAACGGCATAGGCGGTTATGTCAAGCAATACCACGTCACGCCCGATCCTGCAAAATTGATCGCTTACGGACTGAGCCTGCGTGACGTGCTCACCGCGTTGACCCTTAATAATGACAATGTCGGCGCCGGCTACATCGAGCATCACGGCGAACAATACCTGATCCGGGTGCCCGGCCAGGTAAAAAACCTTGAGGAAATCGGGCGCATTATCGTTGGCAATCACCAGGGGACGCCAATATTCATCCGGGATGTGGCTGAGGTCTTGATCGGCAAGGAACTGCGCACCGGCGCCGCCACCGAAAATGGCCGTGAAACCGTGCTCGGTACCGTGTTTATGCTGGTGGGCGAAAACAGCCGCGCGGTTTCGCAACTGGCCGGTGACAAACTGGAGGTCATCAACCGCAGTTTGCCGGACGGCGTCAAGGCCACGCCGGTCTATGACCGGCGCATTCTGGTCGATAAAACCGTCGCCACGGTCAAAAACAATCTGCTGGAAGGCGCCATTTTGGTTATCGCCGTGTTGTTTCTGTTTCTGGGCAATCTGCGCGCCGCTTTGATTACCGCGATGGTGATTCCGCTGGCGATGCTGTTTACCTTCACCGGCATGGTCACGCAAGGCGTGAGCGCCAATTTGATGAGTCTCGGCGCGCTGGATTTCGGGATTATTGTCGATGGCGCCGTGGTCATCGTGGAAAACTGTGTTCGCCGCCTGGCGATCGAACAACATCGCCTGCAACGGCCATTGTCATTGAGCGAGCGACTCGATACGGTGTTCAGCGCCTCCCAGGAGGTGAGAAGGACGCTGCTGTTTGGTCAGACCATTATTATGACGGTGTATTTGCCGATATTCACCTTGTCCGGCGTCGAAGGTAAAATGTTTCACCCGATGGCGTTTACCGTCGTGACCGCCTTGTTGGGCGCCATGCTGCTTTCCATCACCTTTATCCCGGCCGCGCTCGCGATCTTTATCGGCGAACGGGTTAGCGAAAAGGAAAATCCGCTGATGCGTTTCGCCCATAAAATTTACCGGCCGCTGTTGGAGCGGGCATTGGCAAATGTTCCGGTGGTTTTGACGGGCGCTGCTGTATTGGTTGTCTTGAGTTTGCTGTTGTCCACGCGCATGGGATCGGAATTCATGCCCACGCTGGATGAAGGCGATATAGCCCTACATGCCTTGCGCATTCCAGGAACCAGTTTATCGCAGGCAGTTGAGATGCAACATACGCTGGAGAAGAAAATTACTACCTTTCCGGAAGTTGAACGCGTGTTCGCAAAGATCGGCACAGCTGAGATCGCGACCGACCCGATGCCGCCCAGTGTGGCAGACACGTTAATTATGCTGAAGGATCGTTCTAAATGGCCCGATCCCGGCCGTTCCAAGGCCGACCTAGTGGCTGCGCTGGAACGGGCGGTTAAGGAGGTGCCCGGCAACAACTATGAATTTACGCAGCCAATCAAAATGCGCTTTAACGAACTGATAGCCGGTGTACGGGCCGATGTTGCGGTCAAGGTGTTTGGCGACGATCTGGAGAGTCTGCTGGAAATAGCCGAAGAGATGAGCAAGGTTCTGGAAAGGGTGCCGGGGGCTTCGGATGTCAAAGTCGAACAGGCCACCGGCTTGCCGTTATTGACCGTGCAGATGAAACGGGACATGCTGGCGCGCTTCGGCTTAAATACCGCGGATGTTCAGGCGGCGGTTCAGGCGGCGATGGGCGGGGTCAGCACCGGCGAGATTTTTGAAGGCGACCGGCGTTTCGATTTGCTGGTGCGCCTGCCGGAAAAACTGCGTAGCGACCCGGAGGCGATGCGGCAAATCCCGATACCGTTGCCTGTCCGGCAACAGGATTTAACGCAACAAGCCTTTATTCTGCTCGGCACAGTAGCGGACTTTGAAGTGACTCAGGGGCCCAATCAAATCAGCCGCGAAAATGGTAAAAGGCGGATTGTTCTGACTGCTAATGTACGTGGCCGGGATTTGGGCTCCTTCGTGGCGGAAGCCCAACAGAAAATCGGAGCCGAGGTCAAGGTTCCCGCCGGATACTGGATTGCCTGGGGTGGTCAATTCGAGCAGATGATCGCCGCTACCGAGCGGCTGCAAATCGTGGTGCCGGTGGCGTTGCTGATTATTTTTCTGCTGTTATACGCCACTTTCGGTAATGTCCGCGACGGCCTTTTGGTGTTCACTGGCGTGCCGTTCGCACTGACCGGCGGTATCGTTGCGCTATGGCTGCGGGATATTCCCCTATCGATTTCAGCGGCCGTCGGTTTTATTGCGCTTTCCGGCGTGGCCGTGCTCAATGGTCTGGTGTTGATTATGTTTATCAATAAATTGCGTCAGGACGGTTTAGCATTGGAACAAGCGGTTCGCGAGGGCGCGATGGTTAGATTGAGACCGGTATTGATGACCGCGCTGGTAGCTTCGTTGGGTTTTATTCCGATGGCGTTGGCAACCGGCACCGGCGCGGAGGTGCAACGGCCGCTGGCAACGGTGGTCATCGGGGGCATACTGTCATCGACGCTGCTGACCCTGCTGGTGCTGCCGGTTCTTTACCGGTTGGTCTATCGAAGAGATAAAGAAGCGAAGGATTTCACTGCCGAATCTGCGCCCTCGCCGGCAAAGGCGCAGCTGTCGCCGGAAGCGCTGTGACAGTATGTGGCTGTTCACACCTGCTGCTTGCCGATTTTGGCAAGGACAGTGGAGTCGTGCCTTGGCTGCAAGCTTTTTGGCAGGGTACGGCGTAGCGCTGACCCTTGTGGCCTTTGTATAGAAATGAGGAGATAAACGAAAAAATGGATATCGAAACTGAACTTCTTTATGCCTTGCGCATGATGGTCGCCGCGCTGATAGGAGGCTTGATCGGCTGGGAAAGAGAGCGCCATGCGGGCGGCGCGGGCATTCGAACTTACATGGCGATCGCTATAGGTGCTTGCGCATTCTGTTTGATATCCGTCCATGTGGCCAATGATCCGACCCGTATTGCGGCGCAAGTCGTCTCGGGCATTGGCTTTATCGGAGCGGGCGTCATTTTTCAGGATAAGGGGGGTATTGTGGGACTAACGACCGCCGCAACGCTTTGGGCGACAGCGGCAGTCGGCATGGCCAGCGCTTTCGGGATGTATGTGTTGGCGATTGTCACGGGAGGGATAATTTTTACAACCCTAGCGCTTCATCACCTGCCCGGCTGGAAGGGGCTTAGCCAAAAACCCGGCAACCAAGACGATCACGAGTAAGCAGGTGTCGTCGTTTAGCATAAGCAACTTTTGTCATCGTTAAATCAACGGTAAAGGAGCATCATAACCGAAAAACTTAAACTGGACTTATCTCTGGTCTTGCCGGATGCCGCCGATGAGTGCGAAGACTGGATCGCCCGCCTTTGCCTGCACTACAACCCGGAGCAGTTCAGCGTGAGCCGGGTTCGTGAGCTGGCGAAAGCGGCCGGTGCCAGGATCGGTAACCGCTACCGTCACGAGAGCCAGCGCATTGACGGCATGGACTGGCCTACTGCGTCACCGTGGATATAGGGTCTAAAAATTCAATCGAAGCCCTGCAATCACGTATTTACCGTTATTGGAGCAAGAAAAATGAAAGTTCAAACAATGAATGTGAACAGTGCAGCGGCAGCCGAACAGGCGAGCGCATCGAGCCTGCGAGTGCTGATGACGCGTGCGCGCCGGATCGAAGTCGGACGTATTTTGCTGACCGGCTTGGTGGCGCTGCTGTTTTGGCGGCAATGGGTACCGCTACAAATCCTGTGGTTGGCCGTCGCTATTGGTTTATACCCGCTGGTAAAAACCGGCTTGATCGACCTGATACGCGAACGCAAAGTCGGCACCGAGATTTTTGTTACCGTGGCCACCCTGGTCGCGGTGTTTGGCGGCGAGACGGTCGCCGGCGCCGTGCTGATGGTGATTATTCTCATTGCGGAGTTCATTGCCGACTTGAATATGGATCGCGCACGGGCTTCCATCAAGACCCTGATCGGCTCGGTGCCGCAAGTCGCGCTGATGCGCGGCGCGGACGGTGAACGCGTGGTTCCGATCGAGCAACTGCGAACCGGCGATGTCGTCCTGGTGCGTGCCGGCGAAAAAATTCCGGTGGACGGCAGCATCGTAGGCGGTGCCGCATTGATCAACGAAGCGCCCATCACCGGCGAAAGCCTTCCCAAGGACAAGAGTATCGGCGCGAGCGTTTTTGCCGGCACCATCGTCGCATCGGGCGCAGTCGATATTCAGACAGAAAAAGTCGGTAGCGACACTACCTTTGCCCGCATCATCGGGCTGGTTGAAAACGCCGAAGCGGCGCAGGCTCCCGTGCAAAAACTCGCCGACAAAGTGGCCGCGTGGCTGATTCCGGTCGTTTTTGTATTTCTCATCGCGGTTTACATGGTCACGGGCGACGTGCGAACCATCGTCACGTTGCTGATTTTTACCTCGCCTGCCGAACTGGGACTGGCGACGCCCTTGGTGATGATCGCTGCCATTGCGCGTGCTGCCCGAAGCGGTATTTTAGTCAAGGGCGGCCTGTATCTGGAATCGCTGGCCAAAGCGGATGTGATGGTCTTCGACAAAACCGGTACGCTGACCGCGAATAAGTCTGAAGTCGTTCGCGTGGAGGCACGCGACGCACGATTTTCTGAAATGGAACTGTTGAGTTTGGCTGCCGCCGCCGACCGCCGTTCAGCGCATCCGTTGGCCAAAGCCGTTGTGGATTACGCAACGCTTAAACAGATCGCCGTGCCGGAGCCGGACCAATATGAACAGATGCAAGGTCGAGGCGTTATAGCAACCGTCTCGGGTCGCGCCGTGCTGGTCGGCAATGCGGCGCTGCTGCGTGAAAACGGCGTAACGCTTGCCACGGCCATTGAAGACGGCGGACAAACACCGGTTCATGTGGCGGTTGATGGACACTTTGCCGGGGTCATCTTTATCGCCGATGTGTTACGGCCGGGTGCGCGTGAAGCGCTGGAGAAATTGAAACGGACTGGCGTCAAGCGCATCGTGATGTTGACCGGCGACAATGAGGCCACCGCACGCGCGGTGGCCGCGGAACTGGGCGTGGACGAGGTGCGCGCCAACTTGATGCCGGAAGACAAAGTAGCAGCGATCGAAGAGTTAAAAAAGCAGGGGCATCGCGTAGCAATGATAGGTGACGGCATCAACGATGCGCCGGCACTGGCACGGGCGGATGTAGGCATTGCGATGGGCGGTGGCGGCACCCAGGCCGCGCTGGAAGCTGCCGATATAGTGCTGATGACGGATGACTTATCTAAAATCGTCAGTGCTCGTGCCATTGCCCGGCGCGCTTATCGCACGATTCAAGAGAATTTATTTGTGGGCGTTGGCGTCGTCCATGTGTTGGGTATCACGGCGGCGCTGATGGGCTGGATTGGTCCTATCGAAGCCGCCCTCCTGCATCTGGGGCCGGATGTTCTGGTGTTTGTGAATTCGGCGAAATTGCTGCGCGTTCGGATTGATGGGGACTTGAATCCCTTAGGTGCAAACAAAAAGTCAACGGGTTCTACAAGGAGCAGCACCATGGCTGAAAAACTTAAACTGGACTTGTCCCTGGTCTTGCCGGATGTCGCCGATGAGCGCGACGCCTGCGTAGGACGGCTGACTGAATTGCTGCAGGCCGAAGGGTTGGAAAAGGTACATCTGGTCCGCGAAGACGGGATCGCCCGCCTTTGCCTGCACTACGACCCGCAGCAGTTCAGCGTGAGCCGGGTGCGCGAGCTGGCGCAAGCGGCCGGTGCCAAGCTCGGCAACCGCTACCGTCACGAGAACCTGCGCATCGACGGCATGGATTGCCCCACCTGCGCCACGGTGATCGAGCATGCCCTGCAACGCACGGACGGCGTGCTGGAAGCTTCGGTGAGCTACGCCGCCGAGCGCCTGCGCCTGGAATTCGACAGCGAGAAAATCGAACGCCCGGCGATTGTCCGGCGCATCCAGGCGCTCGGCTATGCCGTGCTGGAAGAAGGCCGCGAGGCCGGATGGTTCGCCGAGCATCGCGAGCTTATTTTTAGCGGGGTTGCCGGCTTGCTGTTGCTGGCCGGCTGGCTTGCAGGCCTCGCCGGCGCACCGCGCGGTCTGGCGCTCGGCCTTTTGTTGGGTGCGTACGCGGCAGGTGGTTTCTACACCCTGCGCGATGCCTGGCAGAGTTTGCGCAGCCGCCGCTTTGACATCGACATCCTGATGATTGTCGCGGCGGCCGGCGCGGCGGCGCTCGGCGCCTGGGAAGAAGGCGCGCTGCTGCTGTTCCTGTTCAGTCTGGGTCATGCGCTGGAACACATGGCCATGGACCGTGCTCGCAAGGCCATCGAGGCGCTGGCGGAACTGGCCCCCAAGACCGCCATCGTGCAGCGGGATGGCGCTGAGATCGAGGTGCGGGTGGAAGAATTGCAGCGCGGCGACCGGGTGATCGTCAAGCCCGGCCAGCGCATCCCCGCCGACGGCCAGGTGGCGTCGGGCAACTCGGCGGTGGACCAGGCTCCGGTCACCGGCGAATCCATGCCGGTGGACAAACAGCCGGGCGACAAGGTATTCGCCGCTACGGTCAACGGCGAGGGCGCGCTGGTCGTCGAGGTGACCAAGCTGGCGCGGGAGAGCACGCTGGCGCGCATGGTGGAGATGGTGGCCGAAGCACAGACGCAAAAATCGCCCACCCAGAGATTCACCGACCGCTTTGAGCGGATCTTCGTGCCCGTCGTGCTGGTGGGTGCCGGGTTGCTCATCGCGCTTCCACCGCTGTTCGGTTTCCCCTTTGCCGAATCCTTTTACCGCGCCATGGCGGTGCTGGTGGCGGCTTCCCCTTGCGCGCTGGCCATCGCCACCCCGTCGGCGGTGCTGTCAGGCATCGCGCGCGCCGCGCGCGGCGGTGTGCTGATCAAGGGTGGCGTGCACCTGGAAAATCTCGGCGTGTTAACGGCGATCGCCTTCGATAAGACCGGCACCTTGACCATCGGCAAGCCCAAGGTGACCGACGTCGTCGCGGTTAGCGGAGACGAGGCACATTTGCTGACCGTTGCAGCCGCCGTGGAAAGCCGCAGTGCTCACCCTCTGGCGCAGGCGGTGGTGGCGGAGGCGAAGGGCCGCGGTTTAACCTGGAGCGAGGCCGGGGAGACCGAGTCCGTTACCGGAAAAGGAGTGCGAGCCGAATTTGACGGGCTGAAAGTGGCCATTGGTAACGCCAAATTGTTTGACGGCGAAGCCATCCCGGAAGGAATTCAGCAGCACGCAGAGCGCCTCCAGGCGGAAGGTAAAACCATCATGCTGATCCAGGCCGACGGGCAGTTTCTCGGCGTCGTGGCTTTGGCCGACACCCCGCGTGAAGCAGTGAAGCAGGTACTGGAACGACTGCGCCAGATCGGCATCCGCAAGACCATCATGCTCACCGGCGACAACGAACGCGTGGGCCGCGCCATCGCCGATGCGGTTGGCCTCGACGAAGTGAAAGCGGGATTGTTGCCGGAAGACAAAGTCAAGGCGATGGAGGAACTCGGGCAGCGCTACGGCCAAGTGGCGATGGTTGGCGACGGGGTCAACGATGCGCCGGCCATGGCGCGCGCCACGGTGGGCATCGCCATGGGTGGCGCCGGCACCGATGTGGCGCTGGAAACCGCAGACGTAGCGCTGATGGCCGACGATCTGAGCAAACTGCCCTTTGCCGTGGCCTTGAGCCGCGCATCGAGACGCATCATCCGCCAGAACCTATGGGTGTCGCTGGGCGTGGTGGCATTGCTGATTCCCGCCACCTTGCTTGGCTGGGCGGGGATCGGCCTGGCGGTGTTGATACACGAAGGCTCGACCCTCGTCGTCGTGATCAATGCCTTGCGTCTTTTGGCCTACGTGGATTGTTGTGCAGGAGAGAAACAGGATACCAGTCAGCCAATCGTATCAATACCTGTAAGTGGAATGACTTTCAAGATCGAAGGTCTGGACTGCGCTGAAGAAGTCGCAACTTTAAAAAGCGCGATAGGCCCGATAGTGGGTGGCAGTGACAAGCTGGCGTTTGATGTTTTAAATGGGCGAATGACCCTATTGCCTGAAGCTGGGCCTGTAACTGAAAAAACCATCGTTAAAGCCGTTGCCGCAACCGGGATGAAAGCGACTCGCTGGCAAGCCGGTCAGGCACAAGCTGATGTAAAACAACTTCACCGTTCGAAGACCGTTTATACCACACTCAGCGGTATGTTGATCATGGTCGGCATGTTGATTCATATCGCTATGGCCGGTGGCTTTAGTGATGCGCAAACTTTTCTCAGCCACCCTGAAAATTGGTCACTACACTGGGCGGTTATCACTGAATATCTCACTAGCTTATTTAACGCACATACTCAGCAAGCTATGCCTTTACCTGAAAAAATCGCATTTGGCTTGGCGGTTATTTTCGGTGCTCGGCATGTGATTGTTAAAGCTTTTTATGCGCTGAGACGATTGCGTGCCGATATGAATTTGTTGATGACTGTTGCCGTCATCGGCGCCATGTTCATTGATGAATGGTTTGAAGCGGCCACCGTGAGTTTTTTATTTTCCCTGTCCCTGGCAATTGAAAGCTGGAGCATTGGCCGTGCCCGCCATGCGGTGGAAGCTTTACTGGATTTAGCACCATCAACGGTTACGATCAAGGATGAAACCGGACAGGAACGCAGGGTGCCTGCCGCAGAAGTCAGTATCGGTAGCTGTTTTATAGTAGCGCCGGGCGATAAGATCCCTTTGGATGGCGACGTGATGACCGGCTTCAGTTCGGTCAATCAGGCTCCTATTACCGGTGAAAGCATGCCTGTTGCCAAGCAAGCCGGAGATGAAGTGTTTGCCGGCAGTATCAATGGTGAAGCGACGCTGGAGATCAAATCCTCCAAACTCGCTACCGATACCACCTTGGCACATATAACTCGTCTGGTTGGAGAAGCCCATAGCAAGCGAGCGGAAGCCGAGCAATGGGTGGAAAAGTTTGCTCGCATTTATACCCCGGTGGTGATGATCCTAGCCTTGGCCGTGTTTATCATTCCGCCGTTGTTTTTAGAGGGTATCTGGAACGAGTGGTTTTACCGTGCCTTAGTGTTACTGGTGATTGCCTGTCCCTGTGCATTGGTCATTTCAACACCGGTCAGTATTGTTGCTGCACTGGCTAGTGCAGCTCGACAAGGTATTCTGATCAAAGGTGGCATCTATATCGAAGCACCGGCTCATCTTAATGCTATTGCCTTTGATAAAACCGGAACACTGACCTGCGGTGAGCCAATAGTCACCGGTGTTTACCCTTTTAATGGTCATAGCGAAGAAGAACTGTTAAGCCGTGCTGCCGCATTGGAAGCTCGCAGCAATCATCCGCTGGCTAAAGCCATTTTACAATACACGAAAAACCTGGGTATCAGTGTTGCCAGCGCTGACAACGTGACGGTTTTGCCTGGTAAAGGTGTAACCGGACTATTTAATGGCACTGATTTCTGGTTGGGATCGCGTCGCTATTTATTAGAGCGTAGTCAGGAAGTTCCGGAAATCAGTGAAAAAGCGATTGCACTTGAACAGACCGGCCAAACCGTTATTGCTATTGGCAATGACCGGCACATTTGCGGTCTAATTGCCGTCGCTGACCAGCCTCGTGCTCAGATCCAATCGATTTTGCAATCCCTGAGACAAGCTGGAATCAAACATTTGGTCATGTTGACCGGTGATAATCAAGTTACGGCTAATAATATTGCGGATCAAATCGGTATTGATGAAGTGCATGCCGAATTATTACCTGCCGATAAAGTCGAGATTGTCAGTCAAATGGTCGAAAAATACGGACAGGTTGCGATGATTGGTGATGGTGTTAATGATGCGCCGGCACTGGGCCGGGCCAATCTGGGTATTGCCATGGGCGTATTGGGTTCGGATGCAGCGATAGAAATAGCAGATATTGCATTAATGGGCGATGACCTCTCCAAGCTCCCTTGGCTCATCAGTCATTCCAAAAGAACACTGGCGATTATCCGGCAAAATATTATCTTTGCACTTACTATCAAAGCCGCTTTTGCACTATTAGCTTTTGCAGGGCTTGCGACATTATGGGAAGCCATTGCGGCGGATATGGGAGCTTCTTTAGTGGTTGTTGCAAACGGATTGAGGTTGCTGCACCATAAATAGGGTTATGCAAAAATAGTAGTACGTAATTAAATTCTGTTTCTGTAAAACAGCGTGGAAAAATGACCAGGGAATCGGGTGGAACCAGCAATTCTCATTATGGCTTTAATAAAAGGTGCATTTAAACAAATGACACTAAAGTTCCACAAGAATTTAGCTAAACCCTCGGCTAGCTTGGCTTTCAGTCATTTTGCGATTTCCCAAATATACGCTGTATTAAGATCTGCTCTATTGGAAAGTCTCGCAGCAATGGCATTCAATGCTGATTCGCTTTGGAGAAGTTGCCTGCATCAAGCATCAAAAGTAAAAAAATAACGATTTTAGTGCCGTTTAAAACCGCCATGCAGTCATTTTTATCATGCCCGCCGAAAAAAAATCGGCTCTTCCCGATTTCGTGGGGTGACCACTACATTTATGTAACGTATTGGGATTAATCCCTAAATCCCTCGTTGTCTGGGCAATTGGCAGGTCTGAGTCTATCGTTAGCTTCACGGAGGACTCTCTAAATTCGGCGTTATATATTTTTACTTTTTGTTTTTTGATTCATTTTCGACACACCTCCTATATTTTGGCTATGTCATCGTTAACTATGGAATTTTTTATTTCTTTTTCATAAAATAAGTCATGTAGGTTTTCAATTGGAGATCATCATGAAAAACGCCGAGTTTTTTCAATTAATTACTGCAATCCGTGAATTAGACCATCACCAGCGCAAACTGCTGAACGCTGCCTTAAATCAACTATCCGACGAACCCAAAGTCCTCGAATTGATTGAGTCCTGCTTTGATGCTAGAAATGCCTGCCCGCACTGTGCCAGTGTCGAGTTATACCGCCACGGATTGGTCAGCGGCTTGCAACGTTATTATTGTAAAAGCTGCCACAAAACTTTCAATGCCCTCACGGGTACTCCGCTGGCTCGTCTTCGCGAGAAGTCAAAATGGCTAAACTATCTTGCTGCGATGGCCCAATCACTGACGGTGCGTAAGTCCGCCTCCGACACGGGTGTTCATCGCAATACCAGTTTCCGTTGGCGACATCGTTTTTTGAACTGGATTACCCAGGATCGACCCAGTACTCTTCACGGCATTACCGAAGCCGATGAAACGTATTTGCTTGAATCGAATAAAGGCAAGCGGAACCTTGACCGCAAAGCTCGCAAGCGGGGCGGCAAAGCCACTAAACGAGGAATCTCTGACGAACAGATCTGTGTGCTGGTTGCTCGCGATCGTTCCGGACAAACACTGGATTTCGTTACCGGCAATGGGCCGCTAACCAAGCCCCGTCTTACCTCCGTCCTAAAGCCAGCATTGGATGCAGATGCACTTTTAGTCAGTGATGCCAATCCCACCTACACGGCGTTCTGTCATGCAGAAGGCTTTAGTCATGAAATCGTCAATCTCAGCCAAGGCCAACGGGTCAAGGGGGCTTACCATGTACAAAATGTCAACGCTTATCACAGTCGATTTAAACTGTGGCTGGAGCATTTTCACGGTGTAGCTACCAAATACTTGCCAAACTACCTGGGCTGGCGACGGGCTTTTGAACAACACTGCCAACTCACGCCGGAAACCCTACTCAATCGCTGCGAGACAGGAGTCGAGTAGTCCCCAGAAGCGATAGTGCATGTGTTTTCACGCAGCTTGCGAAGTGAAAATGCAGGCTTTACGAAATCGCGTCGAGTCATTGGAGAGCATGTGAGCTACCCCT
>Ga0208631_100059_pt1 | contig 83044 bp, 83 predicted proteins | sample LakWasMet38_LOW7_2_FD_183878 | JGI IMG/M metagenome (GOLD analysis project Ga0208631, IMG submission 183878) | Freshwater sediment methanotrophic microbial communities from Lake Washington under simulated oxygen tension - Sediment Metagenome... | ecosystem: Environmental > Aquatic > Freshwater >... | reverse complement strand
CCAGCAACACATCGATTAGCGGTGTGCGATCTTCGTTGTTGATTTTAGGTAATTGTGGCTTGAGTGAATCCATGCGGCCATTTTAACCTGATTTTTAAGGTATTGCCTGCGACTAATGAGAAGTTACCTGCATTGTACCCATTGATTATTCAGTGACCCGATTACGTTAGGCGCTTTATCCGGCTGAGTCGCGCCCAAATAGGCAATAACTTTATCCTCTAAGCTCAGTTGAAATCGATCAAATTTGATTTTTCCGTCTGCCAGCTGCGCATATTTTAAGCGTCCGCCTTGTATATCATCGCCATGCGAGTCTATTATGCATTGCTTATTGAATTCATAAAAAGCCGGTGGAAAAGTAATAGGGTATCTATTCGGGATATTAGCGCGTTCCAAAACATGCGCGGCTGTTCTTTGGCTTTTATCCCATTGTTTGGTAACTATTTGCAAAACCAACATGGTTATTTTTCCCAATGTATTGATGTGTGATGAGGTTAATTGAAATTAATATTCCCTCGTAATGCTTTTAGCCTGCCTTGTTTGGTTTTGCTATCCAAACGTCTTAGCTTCGATCCTTTGGTCGGCTTTGTTGCTTTGCGTTTTTTGTGTGTGACAGCCACGTTTTGAATTAATGCCTGTAGTCGACTCAAGGCATCTTCCTTGTTCTTTTCCTGGGTGCGGTATTGCTGCGCCTTGATGATAATCACTCCCTCTTTTGAAATGCGTTGGTCATTTAAAGCCAACAACTTTTCTTTATAAAACTCGGGTAACGAGGACGCGTTAATGTCAAATCGCAAATGAACGGCGGATGACACTTTATTAACATTCTGCCCGCCGGCTCCCTGCGCACGAATCGCATGAACTTCAATTTCATTGTCCGGTATGCTGATCTGATTGGATATTTGCAACATGGGTTCTTTTGTTAATGGGGAGAGGCTAAACGATAAAGCTATTTTGTTGATTATACGTTATTTACTTTTTGACTTAGCGGATCGTTATGCTGCGGCTGGAGCGGCAGGCGATCTTGTTTCGTGTAAGGGTGCGAAGGCAATAACATCCATATTAGCGGCATCAATACCGCTCTTTATGATTTACAATATGGCATTGACTTGTAAGCTATGCGCAGACAGCCTTCTTGTCCGGCAAGGCGCTATTGGTGCGAAGCCTCGCGTACACAGAAGCTGTCGGTAATTATTGAACGTATTTTTTTGAAAAAGACAACATACCATCGGAGCGATAAAGAATGACCAAACATGTTACTTTGACCCAGTTTATTATTGAACAGCAGCGCGAGTTGCCGGGCGTATCGGGAGCGTTTACTTCATTGTTGAACGATGTCGTTACAGCATGCAAGAAAATTTCAAATTTGGTTAATCGAGGTAATTTGATTGGTGTACTGGGCAGTGCCGATTCCCAGAATGTACAGGGCGAGGTGCAGAAGAAACTGGACATCATCACCAATGACATTATGGTGGATGCGCTGAACTGGACCGGGCATTTGGCCGGTATGGCATCGGAAGAAATCGACGACATCATCAGCATTCCTTCGCAGTATCCCAAAGGCAAGTATCTGGCGTTGTTCGATCCGCTGGACGGTTCTTCAAACATCGATGTCAACTTGGCGGTAGGCACCATATTCTCCATTTTGCGTTGCTGCGAAGGTGTGGAGCCGGCGTTGGAGGATTTTTTGCGTAAGGGTTCCGAACAGGTTTGCGCGGGTTTTGTGCTTTACGGCCCGTCAACGATGATGGTTTTGACGACGGGGCAGGGCGTTAACGGCTTTACTCTGGATCAGGCTATAGGCGAATTTATCCTGACTCATCCCAATATGACGATTCCCAACGATACCAATGAATTTGCCATCAATATGTCAAATCAGCGTTTTTGGGAGCCTCCCGTGCAGCGTTATATCGAGGAATGTTTGCAAGGTACGGAAGGTTTGCGCAAAAAAGATTTCAATATGCGCTGGGTTGCGTCCATGGTTGCAGAGGTTTACCGGATACTCACGCGCGGCGGGGTTTTTCTATATCCGTTTGATTTGCGCGATCCGTCAAGAGCCGGAAAGCTTCGCATTATGTACGAGGCCAATCCGATGGCTTTTATTATCGAGCAAGCGGGCGGTGCCTGTTCCACCGGACGTGAGCGCATCCTCGACATCAAACCCAAAGGCCTGCATCAGCGGGTTCCGGTTATTTTGGGGTCGAAAAACGAGGTCGAGCGCATTGTCGGCTATCATCAGGAAGGTTGAGTTAAGCAGGCAAAAGGCTCAAGGCGAAAGACTAAAAAAATGGTTTGCTACGTCCCTTTGCCGTTGCCGCTTGGATTGCAAGGCAAGCTTTGTACTTCGGTAGTCGTGTTTTTTGGAGTCCAAAGCTTGCTTTGACCGTTACACTGTTTTCACGCCGAAGAGCGTGAGAACGGCGCGAAAGACTAAAAAACAGCCGCCCTTATATGATAAAATTTTGCTTTTTTAACTTCACCCTTTGAGTTTTCCCATGAACAAACCTAAAAAAGTCGCGATTCTCACGGCGGGCGGCTTGGCCCCTTGCCTAAACTCAGCCATCGGCAGCCTTATCGAGCGTTATACTGAAATCGATCCTACCATCGAAATCATCTGCTACCGTAGCGGTTATAAAGGTCTGTTGTTGGGCGATTTTTATACCGTCACTCCGGCCATCCGCGAAAAAGCAGGTCTTTTGCATCGTTTCGGCGGCTCGGTGATCGGCAACAGCCGCGTCAAACTGACCAATGTTAAAGACTGCATCAAGCGCGGCCTGGTTGAGGAAGGTCAAGACCCACAAAAAGTTGCAGCCGACCAATTGGTCAAAGACGGCGTGGATATTCTGCACACCATCGGCGGCGACGATACCAATACCGCTGCGGCTGATCTTGCCGCTTTCCTGGCGAAAAACGATTACGGCCTTACTGTTATCGGACTGCCTAAAACCGTCGATAATGACGTGTTTCCTATCAAACAATCGCTGGGCGCCTGGACGGCTGCCGAACAGGGCGCGCGTTACTTCTGGAACGTGGTTGCCGAAAACAATTCCAATCCGCGCATGCTGATCGTCCATGAAGTGATGGGACGCAGCTGCGGCTGGCTGACTGCTGCGACTGCTGTGGAATACCGCAAGCTGCTGGATCGCGCCGAATGGTTGCCTGAACTGGGTTTGGATCGCGCCACTTATGAAGTGCATGGCGTTTTTATCCCTGAAATGACTGTCGATCTTGCTGCCGAAGCGAAGCGTCTTCGTGCAGTGATGGATAAGGTTGATTGCGTGAACATCTTCGTCTCGGAAGGCGCGGGCGTTGAGTCCATCGTCGCTGAAATGCAAGCCAAGGGCCAGGAAGTGCCGCGCGATGCGTTCGGCCATGTCAAGTTGGATGCGGTTAATCCGGGTAAATGGTTCGGCGACCAGTTTGCAGAAATGATCGGCGCGGAAAAAACCCTGGTGCAAAAATCAGGTTACTTTGCCCGCGCTTCTGCGGCCAATGTCGAAGATATTCGCCTGATCAAGTCTTGCGCCGATCTTGCTGTTGAGTGCGCGTTCCGTCGTGAGTCTGGTGTTATCGGTCACGATGACGATCAAAATTTTGTATTGCGTGCGATTGAGTTCCCTCGTATCAAGGGTGGCAAACCTTTTGACCTGGATACAGACTGGTTTAATCAAACTTTGACTGAAATCGGTCAGGCTAAGGGTGATAAAGTCGAGGTTGGGCACTAAATATCTCCGCATAAGCATCGGCTTAAGCTTAAGCCGATGCGCGGGTTCCCAATCTCCAGATTGGGAACCTCAAAGGCGAAGCTCCAGCTTCGCGAAATGGGCAGCTGGAGCTTCCAGGCCGAATTCCCAAGCTTGAGTTTGGGAATTAGCGAAGACAGACGCATCATGAATCCCGACTATATTTTTGTTTATGGAACGCTAAGGCGTGATACGAACAGCGAGATGTCTCATCTTTTGGCTAAGCATGCTGAATTTGTGGACGATGCCACCTATCAAGGCAGGCTTTATAAAGTCGACAGCTATCCAGGTGCAGTTCCCTCTGATGACCCCAATGATGTGGTACAGGGTGAAGTCTATCTGCTTCATCAAGCCGATGTTGCGCTTCCTCTACTCGATCAATATGAAGAATTCGGTCCGGAGTTCCCTGAACCCAACGAATATAGTCGTCAGAAGCAATCTGTGTTGCTAAAGAGCGGACGCTTCGTTACGGCATGGGTTTATGTCTACAATCATCCCACGGAAGGCTTGGAGTTGGCCGAGTCGGCAAATTTTATTCAGCAACCACTATGATCACCATTATCCAACGCGTAACCACCGCTAAAGTCACCGTTAACAATCAGGACATCGGCAAAATCGATACCGGCATTATGGCGCTGGTTGCGGTGGAAAAAGAGGACAGCGAAAAAGATGCCCAACGTCTGTTGGAGCGTATCCTCAATTATCGAATTTTTGCCGATAGCGATGACCGTATGAACCTGAGTTTGAGGGATATTAACGGCGGATTGTTGCTAATTCCGCAATTTACGCTGGCGGCGGATACCCAAAAAGGCAATCGGCCCAGTTTTATTTCTGCCGCGCCGCCGGAAAAAGGCAAGGAACTGTTCGACTATCTGCAACAGTTGGCAAAGCAAACTTACGCCAATGTTGAATTCGGTCAGTTTGGAGCCGATATGCAGGTTTCGCTGGTCAATAACGGGCCGGTTACTTTTACCTTGAGGACGCGTACAGATTAATTAATCACCACGAAGACACGAAGTTCACGAAGAAAAGACCAGGGTAAAAACTTCGTGCTCTTCGTGTCTTCATGGTGTTGCTTTGAGCCGGTTGTTTTACTTAATCATCATCTTCTTCATAAGGCTGCGCTTTCACATTATCGGGAATTTTGTGCGCATTGGCTGAACGCAACAGAATTAACGCGCCGCCCAAAACAAACAGCACCGCGACTATAAACAAGACTATCCACATTTGATCCTCCCATTTTTGGCTTGCATAAGCGGGTTACGATAGAATACCCCTACATAGATCATTTACATACTTCAACATGACAAATATGTCCGGAACAGATTTACATTTACCCGAAGGGCGCAGGGCAGGACAGCCCTGCGTGAAACAAGTCGAATTACTTTCTCCTGCCGGAACCCTTAAAAACATGCGCTATGCTTTTGCATACGGTGCGGATGCGGTTTATGCCGGGCTGCCGCGTTACAGCCTTAGGGTGCGCAACAATGATTTTCTTGAGGATAATCTGGCCAAAGGCATAGCTGAGGCTCATCAGCTGGGTAAAAAGTTTTTCCTGGCAACTAATGTGATTCCGCATAACGCCAAGGTTAAAACCTTTATTAAGGATATTACCCCGGTTATCGCTATGAAACCGGACGCCTTGATTATGGCTGATCCGGGTTTGATTATGATGACGCGGGAAGCCTGGCCGGACATGCCGATACATCTGTCGGTGCAGGCCAATACCGTCAACTATGCATCGGTCAATTTCTGGAAAAGCATGGGCGTTGAGCGGGTCATTTTGTCCCGCGAACTGTCGCTGGATGAAATTGAAGAGATCCGCCAGCGTTGCCCCGATACGGAACTTGAAGTGTTTGTCCATGGCGCGTTATGCATCGCTTATTCCGGCCGCTGTTTGTTATCCGGCTACTTCAACCATCGCGATCCTAATCAGGGTACGTGTACCAATTCCTGCCGCTGGAAATACGACACGCTACCCGCCGAAGAAAATGCAGAGGGTGATTACCTGCCGGTTGGTGAAGTATTGTCGATGTCCGACATCAGCAACGCCAGCTGCGGCGGTGCCGAAAGACATCCATTAGCCGACAAGGTTTATTTCCTGGAAGAAGAAGGCCGTAAAGGTGAATTGCTGCCGGTCATGGAAGACGAAAACGGCACCTATATCATGAATTCGAAAGACCTAAGAGCCATCGAGCATGTGCAGCGCTTGGTCGAAATCGGCGTGGACAGCCTTAAAATCGAGGGCCGCACCAAGTCGCATTATTATGTGGCGCGTACTGCACAAACTTACCGTCAGGCGATTGACGATGCGTTGGCAGGTCGGGCATTTCAGCCTGAATTGATCGGCGTTTTGGAAAATCTCGCGAACCGAGGGTACACGGACGGTTTTTATCAGCGCCACCATACCCATGAACAGCAAAACTATATAACCGGTTATTCCAAAAGCCATCAGCAGCAATTTTGCGGCGAGATCAGGAGTTATGACCAGCAAACCGGCTTGGCAACCGTTGATGTTAAAAACAAGTTTTCGGTCGGCGATAAGCTCGAATTGATATTGCCGGAAGGCAATCAGGATATTATCGTCGAGCGCATGGAAGGTATGTACGGACAAGAAATGGAAGAAGCGTCGGGCGGCGGCTATGAAGTGAAAATACCGCTGCCGGAAATATGCGGCGATAATGGTTTGTTGGCGCGGTATACTTGAGATAGGCGAAGGACGAAAGACAAAAGGCGAAAAAAGCCTTTCGTCCTTAGCCTTTCGCTGCCTTTTATCCTTTTGAGACTTGAATCATGACTTTTACTACCGCCGATCTTTGCGATGCCCATTCAGAAGAAGACCACTTTCAGATTGCCGAACCGCTGCTCAAACCTTATGGCGGTCACCCAAGCTTTTGCGGACAAATTACGACGGTAAAAGTTTTTGAGGATAACGTCTTGGTCAGAACGGTGCTGGAGGAGAAGGTTGAAAACAGGGTGTTGGTTGTTGACGGCGGCGGCTCTCACCGTTGTGCTCTGTTGGGTGAGGAGCTGGCAAGGCTGGCTATCGCCAACGGCTGGCAGGGGATTGTGATTCATGGTTGCATCCGCGATTCTGCAACCCTCAATCAACTCCCGATCGGCATACGCGCTCTGCACACGCATCCCTTAAAAAGCCATAAGAAAGACCATGGTGACCGCGACTTGTTGGTCACTTTCGCCGGTGTCAATTTCAAACAAAATCATTTTTTATATGCTGATGCCGATGGAATTATCGTATCAGAAACAATGTTGAGTTAAAATAACTCCAAATTAACCTAGTAAAGAAGTCAAGATATGCAAATTGTACTCGCTAACCCCCGTGGATTCTGTGCCGGTGTAGACCGGGCTATCGAAATCGTTGATCAGGCCATTCAGGCTTTCGGCGCGCCCATTTATGTTCGTCACGAAGTTGTCCATAACCGTACGGTTGTCGATGGACTTAAAGAAAAAGGCGCTATTTTTATTGAAGATTTAACCGACGTGCCGGTCGGCTCTTACCTGATCTTCAGCGCTCATGGCGTTTCAAAACAAGTACAGCAGGAAGCTAAAGAGCGCAATTTAACGGTTTTCGACGCGACTTGCCCGTTGGTCACCAAAGTTCATTTGCAGGTTGCCAAACATGCCAAAGAGGATCGTGAAGTTATCCTGATCGGTCATGCCGGGCATCCGGAAGTTGAAGGCACGATGGGGCAATATGAACGGGGCACGGACAATGGCGGCATCTATCTGGTAGAAACCCCGGAAGACGTTAAAAATCTGGTGGTAAAAAACCCTGATGATCTGGCTTATGTCACGCAGACCACTTTGTCGATGACCGACACCAAGATTATGGTCGATGCCTTGAGAGCGCGCTTTAAAGGTATACAGGAACAGAAAAAAGACGATATCTGCTATGCCACACAAAACCGTCAGGATGCGGTTTATGAGTTGGCTAAAACGGCTGATATTATTCTCGTTGTCGGCTCACCGAACAGCTCCAACTCCAACCGTTTGCGCGAAATTGCCGAGCAGCTCGGTAAGCAGGCTTATCTGATTGATACTGCGAAAGATATGCAGCAGAACTGGTTTGAGGGCGTTGCCGTGGTCGGCGTTACCGCAGGAGCCTCCGCGCCGGAAGTCCTGGTTCAGGAAGTGATCGATCAGTTAAAACAATGGGGCGGGCAATCGGCTGTTGAGATTCAAGGCATAGAAGAAAAAGTAGTGTTTTCTTTGCCTAGAGAATTAAAAAAACATATCAACTAACATTTTCCATTACGGGGTGGCCGCTTTAGTGACTTCCCCGACTACTCTCCTTTCCCCGCATCTCTTTATATTCATTGCTGATCCTGCCGTGTGTCCGGCTTAAAATAAAGACAAAAACGATCGTTTTTATCTAAAATAGGCAGGGCTGTAAAACCAACCATTAACTGCAATAATGGCTGTCCGGAATCCTATAAAAATCGGCTCCCCGTTATTGCTAACATTCATTTACTTTTCCTAAAGATGATTATGACACTTACTGCAATGGATCTTGTCGCTCAAGCCAAACAACATATTGTTGAAATTGATATTGATGCCGCAAAAAACTCCCTGGAAACAAGCCTCATTCTTGATGTCAGAGAGCCTGCTGAATATACCGCCGGTCATTTGCCGGGAGCCTTCAACATACCTCGCGGCGTATTGGAATTCAAGATAGGCTCGCATCCCGACTTTCAGGATAAACAAGACGCCCATATCATCGTTTATTGCCAATCCGGTGGCCGCTCCGCCTTGGCAACAGAGGTATTAAACAAGATGGGATTCAACAATGCCGTCAGCATGGCCGGCGGATTTAAGGCATGGACAGAAAGCGGTAATGAAGTAGTCTAGTGTCTGAGCTGGAAGCTATCCGTCTGGATAAATGGTTATGGACGGCGCGTTTTTTTAAATCGCGTAAATTGGCCGCCGAGGCTATTTCCGGCGGGAAAGTCCATGTTAGCGAGCAGCGCACCAAACCCGGAAAAGAAGTCAAAGTCGGCGCCATGCTTTCCATCAGCAAGGATAATTATCGGTGGGAGGTCACGATTGTTGCCATTAACGGTCAACGGCGCTCGGCTAAAGAAGCGGTTTTACTCTATGAGGAAAGCGCTGAAAGCCTCGCCAAGCGCGAAAAGCAAATCATCCAAAACCGTGAGCAGCGGGAATTATTTGATTTTAGCGGCAAGGATCATAAACCGAACAAAAAAGAACGGCGTTTGATTCATCAATTTAAACAAGGGTAGGGGCGCGTTACAGTATCCATAGGTATCAGCTTAAAAATATATCACCACGAAGACACGAAGAACACGAAGTTTTTATCTGGGTTTTTCTTCGTGAACTTCGTGTCTTCGTGGTGAATGAATCAATCTGCTTAAATTGATGCATATGAGAGGCGTTGCATTGCAACATCTCTATAAACAGGTGGGCGGTTTAGGCAAGCCGGCTAATTTGCAGGCGTATTTTAAAGGGCCTTCGGGAAACAATTTATGCAGATAACGACTGTTGCCCTTAGCTTCGCCCAATTCCTTGGCAATCGCTTTAGTGAAAACCCGCGCATTGGGCAAATGTTTAAATTGCTGATAGTAACGCCGAATGAATAAAATGATTTCCCAGTGGTCATCGCTTAGCTCGATATTGTTTAATACGGCCAACCGCTGTGCGACATCTTCATTCCAATCTGCGGGATTTATCAGAAAACCCTGATCGGTTATTTCCAGATCTAAATCCATCAAGCCCATGTTTGAATGATCGGGTTATTAACCGTCAATTCCACCAGTCCGGCATAATCTATCACCTCGATCCCTTTAACCAGTTCATCGGAGACAATTCCGCGTATTGCGATGTCATCCGACAACACGCAAAGGCGATTGCTGCCTAGCTGGCGCGTTAACGTATCGCTTATGCTGCTATTTTGTAATACCCGCAGAGCTGCATTTTCAAGAAACACCACAACATCGCCTGAATCAATACGCCCTAAAAGGGCAGTTTCAATCGGCGATTGAAAAATAAGGTGCAGCACGTTAAGCGCTGTCGGTTAATTTAAGACCGATAATTCCAGCAATTACCAGTGTAATTGACAGCAAGCGATACCAGTCGGCGGATTCTTTAAATAAAATGATGCCTAACACAGCTACACCGACTGCGCCCATGCCGGTCCAAACGGCATACGCGGTTCCCAGCGGCAGGGTTTTAATTGCCAGAATCAACAAATAAAAACTTACGCCGCCGGACAGCATCGTTATGATGCTGGGCCACAGCTTGGTAAAGCCTTGATTGTATTTAAGACTTAAAGCAAATACTATTTCTGCAAATCCCGCAGAAAATAAAAGAAACCACGCCACGAACACCCCTTTTCTTTGTGCTTGGATACTAAATATTCTACAATATACTAAACTTAGCAGCATTTAAAAACATTTTAGATGAACCTTTGCGGGTAAGTTCAAGAAAGATCAGAGGATAGATTACCAACTCACCCGATAGCGCCCGCATCTGAACAAAGCCATTCAGCATCTATGCAGCGGATTTAACAAGAGGGGGTTACAGGGGAGTGAGTTTTTGTGTAATACGTAATGCTTAGCATTTAATGCAAAATAATCAATAACTAACTAACACATAGTAATGAGCGACATATCTTCTTTTTCAATCCAAAATCCAAAGCAAATAATCAGTCATTTATCATTATTAGTTAAAAATAAATGCTTGCTCAGCGCCCGTTTTGGAGCAAACAATGAGTCCTATATCACTACATTGCTCAGCGTTAATGAAGGAAATAATACGGTAGTATTGGATTACGGGCCCAAAGAAGATTTGAATCAACGTATTCTTAATGCCGGCAAGGTTTCATTCGATACTGATTATAATGGCATTAAAGTTTCTTTCGCGGGAACTGAGCTGAAAAAAATCACCCATAAAGGTGATTCGGCATTCAGCATGTCGATTCCTAAATCGCTTTACTGGATGCAGCGTAGAGAGTACTACCGGGTAAAATCGCCGCTTTCAAAACCCAGTTATTGCCAATTAATAGTAGAAGGCAGGGAACCCGTTAACCTTAAGTTATACGACATCAGCCTGACAGGCTTTGCAATGCTTAATGTTTCCAAAGAAGTTTCCGATCTACTGATTCCCGGTACATCATTTTCGCAATGTAAGCTCATACTTTCAGAAGCAGGTGAGAGTCCTATTTCCTTTGAGGTCTGCGCCAAGTACATAATTAACCCTGACAAGCCGCAAAAAATACAAAAAATAGGCTGTAAGTTCAATAAGATAACACGTTCAGTCGAAGAGGTTATTCAGCGCTATATGCATCAGATTCAACGAGAGGACTTACAGAAAGAGTAATTCAGTTGTATTGGCAAGCGACAAAAATCGCATGAAGTGAGAAATTTAATAGCCCTTTATACCCTTCACTCGCTTTTACGCAGCGTAAGTACCTAATGATTACACACTTGTTGCCCAGTAATCAGCTAAACACCTATGGTCATTATTAATGAGCGACGCCTCCTCTTTTTCAATCTACAGTCCAAGACAAATAGTTCACAATTTATCTATATTGATTAAGAATAAATGCCTGCTCAGCGTTCGTTTTGGTGAAGGCAAAGCATTTTTTCTTACGGCAATACTTGAGATTGATGAGGCAAATAATTCCATAGTGTTCGATTACGGCCCCAAAGAAGTTTTAAACCAACAGCTTCTTAAGGCTACCAGAATCACTTTCGAAGCCGATTTTGCAGGCATTAAAGCTTCTTTCAAGGGGAGTATGTTGGAACAAATTCTTTATAATGGGGAACCGGCGTTTTCCATGCCAATCCCTGAGTCGATCTTTTGGATGCAGCGTAGAGAATTCTTTCGCATAAAATCACCGCGTTCAAAAGGCAGCTATTGCCAGCTGGTACTGGAGGACCACGAATCCGTTAATTTAATGTTATACGACATTAGTCTCACCGGTTTTTCTGTACTTAATACCTCAGCTGAAATATCCAACTTATTGATACCCGGTACACAATTAGAAAAGTCCAGACTTGTACTTTCAGGGACCGGTGAAGATGCCATTTCCTTTAAGGTCTGCTCTAAGCTCGTCATTAACCCGGATAAAATTGCTGCGCTCAAAATCCAAAAAATAGGCTGTTTATTTACCCGGATAACGCCTGTATTTGAATCGACCGTCCAGCGCTATATCAATCAACTTCAACGAGAAAGTATACAAAAAACAAGTGAACGGAATTAAGTTTATTGCAATGACAAACACACTTCCAACTCGCGCAAAGCAATGACTATGACCAGCACATATGCTTCTAAACAACGCAACATCATCACCGTTACCCAACTTAACCGCGAAACCAGTCAATTACTTGCCGAGCATTTTCTGTCTGTTCTGGTTGAAGGCGAGTTATCCAATTTAAGTACCCCTTCTTCCGGGCACCTGTATTTTTCGCTGAAGGATGCTAATGCGCAGGTGCGTTGCGCGATGTTTCGCACTCAGCAGCGCCGGTTGGCGTTTAAGCCGGAAAACGGCAAGCAGGTTATCGTCAAGGCGCAAGTCAGCCTGTACGAACCCCGAGGCGATTACCAGCTTATCGTCGAACATATCGAAGAAGCCGGTGACGGCGCTTTACGCAGGGCGTTTGATGCGTTAAAGCTGAAGCTGTCGGAACAAGGGCTGTTCGATGCCGCCCACAAACAAACTTTGCCCACGCTGCCAAGAGCAATTGGCGTTATTACTTCGCCGTCAGGCGCGGCTATCAGGGACATACTGACCGTGCTACAAAGACGTTTTGCAGCGATACCGGTGATTGTTTACCCGGTTGCGGTGCAAGGCGATAACGCAAAACATGAAATAGCCAAGGCGATAGCCACCGCTAATCGACATAAGCAATGCGACGTTATCATTCTCGGACGGGGCGGAGGGTCGTTGGAAGATCTTTGGGCATTCAATGAAGAGCGGGTTGCCAGAGCCATTTATGATAGCGAAATTCCGATTATTTCAGCTGTTGGGCACGAAACCGATTTTACCATTGCCGATTTTGTCGCCGATCTGCGCGCGGCAACGCCTTCGGCGGCCGCAGAACATGCCAGCCCCGATCAGCAGCAATGGCTGTCGCGATTCATGTATCTGGAATCGCGGTTGCAACAACAACTGCAACGAAAGCTGAATCAAAAACAGCAAACCCTGGATTGGCTGAACCAGCGGTTGCAACAGCAACATCCCGGTCAGAAGCTGGCTGGAAATGCGCGGCGCATGGCTGAACTTGAAGCTAGACTTAATCAAGCCATACACGCAAAATTGCGGCATATAACCGGCATTATTGAAGCAAAAACGGCGAAATTATGGCAGCATAATCCTGCGATAACCATAAGAAGCCATAAACAACGGCAAGACTATTTGAGTAAGCGGCTTATTTCCGCAGCCGCACACAAGCTGGAACAGCTTAATCAGCGCTTGTTAAATTCCAGCCAGACCCTGCATGCGGTCAGTCCGCTGGCAACGCTAAACCGTGGTTATGCGATGGTAATCAACCCGTCTTCCGGGGAAATAATCCGCTCTACCGAACAACTTAAGCCCGGCGATAGGGTTCAAACCCGCCTCGCGCAAGGCCGATTCACCAGCCAAATTAAAGTTATTGATCCGGATTAACGGTTGGCTTGATAAAAGGCCATTGCTGTCTCACTTTATAACAGACGCCGTCCGGCTCGCTACAGGACTCAACCAGGCAGAACGCTTCGGCGCGCCAGACTATCGGTTCAATCTTCACGTCCGGCAAATACCGGGCATGCCGGGCCAGGGTGATATGGGGAATGTAGGGTCTGGTGTCGGTGTGCAGACCGCAATCTGCGACCGCCGTCTCTAGCGCGGATACCAACCCCACCGCCTCATTCGGCACTGGTTGCCGACGGGTCAGGCATAAAATCCTGGGTCTATTCCAATAACTTAAGCTGTCAAAGGTCAATGAAAAAGGTTGTGCGGTAATGTCGGCGACGGACTGCTTAATCAATAATTCAGTATCTGCGTTAACAGCCCCCAAAAACACCAGTGTTACATGGAGATTGTGCGGCTGCACCCATTTGAACCCCTTGGCCGTGATGGACTGACTCAAGCGCGCCAGCGCTTGCCGAGTTTCATCGTCAGGCCATAAAGCAAAAAACAATCTTGACGTATCAGGCATGGCTTTAAACAACGGTGGTATGAACAAAGCTTATCTACAGTGAGTAAACGCCCAGAAATAGATAGGTCGAAAGCGGTTGTAAGTCTGTAATTTGGCTTGAATAGTCATACCAAATTACAGACTTAACCGCTACCGTTTTCTTATTGAGCACTTGATGTCGCCATATTGGTGACGGGTAAGGCCCCACAGGCTGAACGCTGGGTAATGGAAAACGCAATATATAGCCTGCCGCAATCATGCCGAGAAGCAGCAAGGCGGCGATCAGGTCAATGATGATGTTTACAAGAGTACGGCTCATCTTTATGACAAGACAACCGACGGGCATGGATTTTCTGCCGGTGTCGCCAAAAGCGGTTTTGAGGTCAGGTGATTCCTAAGCATAAACAAACGTCCTGTAGAAGCCGCTTTAGTCGCGATGTGCCTGCCATCAGAATCAGCCAACCTGAAATAAAACCGGAATTATTTAATCAGAAAATCCCGCATCATGCCCATGTCTTCGTGTTCCAGATTGTGGCAGTGGTACATGAACAGGCCTTTAAAATCATTAAACGGTTTTAGTATCGTCACTTTCTCGCCCGGCATAACCAGAACCGTATCTTTCCAGCCGGCGTCTATAAATCCTGAGGAAACGCTGGCGTAGTTATCGGAACCTGAACTCACTTCCCGCTTGACGATCTGGAATTGTTCGCCGTGTAAATGCATCGGATGCGGCATATCCATCATCATGCCGTGCATGCCGCCGTTAAAACCATTATCGAATTCTATTAATTGCAGACTGTTAACCGGGATGATTTCATCCGGCTGAACGTCATCCATTTTATAAGAACGGCCATTTAGTAGGGCTGACATGTGTTGCATGGATAAGGCAATGGTTCTGGGATTAGCTGCATTGGCTGCATTCTTGACTTGTAATGCGGTGATGGGGGTCAGGACTTTTGGCAAAGTGTTGTCGCCTTGCTCCTTTTTGGCGACCCGGATTTTTAAGAGGGGGTAGTCCGAACCGGAAGGCAAGGTACTGACTGACATCATGCCTCCACGCATCATTCCGCCCATGCCATGTCCCATCATTCCTCCGTGGCCGCGCCCTCCCATCATTCCGCCACCCATCATGCCCATGCCGCCATGTGTGGATGTATCAAACTGAAGGCTGCGCAAGGTTAGCTCGGTGCCTACCGCCCGCCCGCTGAAGTCCATCCATAATTCCAGTCTTTCCCCTGGAGCCAGCATGACATAAGCATGTTGCTTGGGATTTTCCAGCAAGCCGCCGTCAACGCCTATTACGGTGAGGGGGGTGCCGTCATCCCAAGCCAGTTTATAAATACGGGAATTAGAACCGTTGACCAGCCGGAGCCGATAGGCGCGCGTCGCTACCGGTAATATGAAGTCAGGTCGTCCGTTGACCAGGATCTGGTCGCCCAAAAAGCCCTGCATGCGTTGCATCATGTGGGCCGAGTAAACCAGTTGGTTTTGACCGTCGAAACTGCGATCCTGAATCACCAGTGGGACGTCAAGCTCGCCGTTCGGTAAATTCAGCGCCTGTTCCTGAGCGTCACTGACGATTAACAGGCCCGCCAAGCCGGAGTAGACCTGCCTGGCCGTGACGCCGTGGGTATGGGCGTGATAAAAGTAGGTGCCCGCCCGGTTGAGTATCTCGAATTCATAGACGTAGGTTTCGCCGCGATTGATCGCATACATGGGGTTGCCGTCCATGTTGGCGGGTACATGCAGGCCATGCCAATGCAGAATCGATTGCGCCGGCAAGTTATTGTTAAGAAACAGCCGAACCTTTTGGCCTTTTTTAAAGCGCAGGGTAGGGGCCAGATAGGTGCCTTCATTATTATCAAGCACGTCTGATGGGCCTTTGATGACCTTGCCGGTGATTTTCCAGACGTGGGTTTTTTCGCCGTTTAAAATGGCCACGTCAGCTGTGTTCTGGGTCAGTTCAATTTCAACGTCAGGAAGAAAGTCTGCAGATGGCGCGTTGACCCTGACAAATTCGCCAGCCTGAACCCAACTCGGATAAGCGATCGCTCCGGCGATACCCATTGCGGCATATTTTAATAGTTTTCGGCGTTGCAAATTAGTCGTCGTTTTCATCTGGACTTCCTCGATTTAATTAATATTAGCATGTTGTAATATGCGACTTTGTACCATAGTTTTTGCAACGTGTGTTAATCGGGGTTGCAGGGGTAACGCGATTAGTCAACGCGGTTCTTTACCCTAAAGAAAAAACCGGGTTGTGACGGTGGCAACTGTCAGAGGGTATAGGAAGTAAGCGGTTCGTCAAATTAGTAAAAATACTTAGGATTTGGTTAAAAATAACTTCCCGAAATCGCTATTTTCGGTCGTCAAGCCGTTCGTGCTGAGCCTGTCGAAGCATGAGCGGCTTGACGCGGTAGGTCCGAAATTTTTCCGCCCACCCTTCGACAAGCTCAGGGCGAACGGAAAAATTTCACCGATCCATATCGGGAAGTTATTGCCGGCCATATCCTTAGCAGTCGGTTTCGCGGTATTGTTAAGCGAGGGGGGAAGGGTTTTACCGGCCCATCCTTGGTTTTGTTTTGGAGTTCGGGTGGAAAACTAATCTTAATAAACAGCCGATATTACGCATTGTCCATCACCGCCGCGAAAAAGATAGTCCTCAGATGACACGGACTTGATCTTCCTTATCATTGCCCAGAAATATCTTGTTCCCTGCATAGGAATATCCTCGGGCGTACCAGCTCATTTGTCATGGTCATTCAGTTAAGGCGCGGGGCATCTATTTTCGCGGGCAATGCCTAACGTCAGTAAACAGCATAAATTTGCAACGACTTGAAAAGGATCAGCAAGACTTCGCTGCGGTAAACCGGATTAGCAAGCGCGGCGGTAGTGTTTACGGACCTTGGTTGGCCCACGGAGTCGTAGCGGCAGGGACCTCTTAACAGCGCAGCAGTCGAAGTGGAAAAGCGTGCAAAGCAGGGAGTTCAGCCTGGATATGAACGGGCGAACAAAGCCCATCATTTGCGATTGACCTTGGCTTTAGCCCTTCAATTGTTTCGCCCAGCGATAAACGGCCGTTTCAGTGACTTTCGCATGCGCCCATTGCAGCCAGCGAGTGACGGTGGTGTAAGTGATCCTAAGGAAGGTAAAGGTTAACAGCTGCGGTTTGGTCAGCGCAAACACTCTGGCTACCAGTAAAGTGCCGAGTAATTTTGCCAATACTTCCATCAGGATGCCTTGCAGAATCAATCCTTTTGCCAGCAATCCAAATGCCGCCAGGTTGATCGGCGTCACAATCAGTATCGGAATACTAAACGCCACCAGCGCCATGGTCGCAGTTGTCTGACTGAGCCATTGTTCAAATTGTTGCAGATTCAGCCATTGGGATAATGAGCGCCCAAATGCCGTCAGTAAATCCCACAGCCATTCCTCAATAATCAGGAAGATGGCTAAAAGCGAAAGCAGGGTTTTTTTCATAATTTTTTAGATTCAACTCATCAGTGCAACAGTGTTATTCAGTGTCGAAGCCGATCAGGAAGCACCGGTAGGGTTTGGCTAACCCTAAAGAAGAAGGTCCATCTTTCGGTGTCTTAGATAGCGTTTTCAGCCATTACCTGGTTTCTGCCGTTATCTTTAGCTCGGTACATTGCCATGTCCGCGCGCTCGATCAAGCTTTCGATCGAGTCGTTTATTTTAAAGCTTGAGACACCGATAGAAATGGTCACCTTTCCTATCGATTTTTTACTGCCCTTCAGCTTTAAAGGATGCTGGGCTAATGAAGTTCTTATCTTTTCGGCAATTTCCATAGCTTTGTTAAGCGGTGTATTGGGCATGATAATAGCCATTTCTTCGCCACCATAGCGCGCTGCACAATGATGCTCGGTAATATGTTGCTTCATCAGATTAGCCGTGTAACGCAGTACGTTATCCCCCATCTGGTGACCAAAGGTATCATTCACTTGTTTGAAATGGTCAATGTCTAAAATAAGCAAGCAAAGTTCGACATTGTTTTGTTTGTGAATTTCAATATATTCATTCAGCTTTTGATCAAAAGCCCGGCGGTTTAAGAGTCCCGTCAAGGCATCGGTTTTCGCCGTTTCGCGTGCATGCGCAAGTTCCTGCCGCAGCAACTGCATTTCCTTTTTATTATCGTCCAGTTGAGTCTGCAAGGTCATGCTGGTTTCGGCAAGACCTTTAGTTCCCGCGATAATTTCGGTCAAGACTATTTTGATTTCAGGCAGGTCTTGGTTGTTTTCCAGCTTTTTACTCTGGTTCTGGAAGTCTATGGTTGCCGCACTGGCTTTTTCGCCAGTCGTGTCCAAAGCTTCACCTGTTTTGTTAATAAGCTGCAACAGGAGGTGATTTATTTTTTCCAGGGAGTCGATCGAAGTGTCGCAGATATATTTTTTAAAGAGTTTGGCGCTTAATTCAGACGTAAAAACAACCTGCTTGCCCAGAAGTGCATCCAGTTCATTGTTTAAACCAATGTTTCTGCCAATAATATATTCATAGAAAATTGCAAAATTAAGAGGATCGGTAGCAATTTTATGCTTTGACATGAGGGGAAGTATTTGCCGAAGATATTCTGCATTTTGCTCCAGCGTGTCATCGTATGTAGGAAGAAATGTTAAGCCGTCGATTATCATTCTTTAAAGTCAATAATATTCATTAATTGCCATCTATTTTAATCAGTTACTCTCTGTTTTCAAGTGCTAGTATCTTCTAATTCAATACATACGCATATAAATATTATTTTAAAATTCAAAATGTACCTTGGCGGCATAAATATCTACGGGTCATGGTCCGCGTTGTCAGCAAGTCCAGCTAAAGGTTGATAGTTCAGAGACAGCCAGGCATATATTGACAATATGGCATTGGTAATAAGTACAGCCTGCTCGGGTCAGCAATTGACCTTAGCATCACCGATAAAATCATCAATTCCTCTCCCTGTTATGATAGCTAATATGCTGTTTTTTAACTAAAATTATGAGTATAATCAAGCCTTAAGGTATCTTTTTCCCGGCCCCAACGTAGACTGTCCGTACAGCCGTCGACATATCCTGCGGTTCTCTTTTTCGGGTATATTATCGGTCTACTTGATCAGTATGGATTTAGATGCCCGAGCCACTATCTTTAAAATCTCAATCTGGTATCTTTGTTGCTTGGTCGGTTTTCCAGTTAAAAAAATGAACCGCACCTGTTGGTTGAATTTAACATAGTAAATAAAAAATAGTGCAAGAGACTCAATTGACAGAACTAGAAGCATTTTTCGGTAGCGACGGCGGGTTGGCAAAAGTAATCCCAGGCTATCAGCCACGGGCGGCTCAGCTTGAAATGGCCGAGGCCATTGCCCATGCTATCGAAGCAAACCAGCATTTAATCGCCGAAGCCGGAACCGGAACCGGCAAGACTTTTGCCTATTTGGTGCCTGCCATTTTATCCGGCAAAAAAGTCATTATTTCGACCGGCACCAAAAATCTTCAGGATCAGTTGTTTAACAAGGATTTGCCGGTGATCCGCAAGGCGATCAAAACGCCGTTTATTGCCGCGCTGTTAAAAGGCCGCAGCAATTATTTATGCACCTATCGACTGAAAAATGCGCTAACTTCCACGCTGGGTTTCAGCAAGGAAGATGCCGTTGCCCTGGCAAAAATAAAATCCTGGTCGGCGCGTACCAAAACCGGCGATACCTCGGAAATGTCCGAAGTGGCTGAGGTCGATCCGGTCTGGTATCAGGCGACTTCGTCATTGGATAATTGTCTGGGTCAGGATTGCCCGGATTATGCCGAGTGTTTCCTGGTCAAGGCCCGGAAAAAAGCCCAGGAAAGCGAAATATTGGTGGTTAATCACCATTTGCTGTGCGCAGACTGGTCGATACGCGACAGCGGTTTCGGCGAGCTATTGCCCGATGCCGAGGTGGTTATTATCGACGAGGCGCACCAACTGGCCGATACCGCGTCCAATTTTTTAGGCATTACCGTCAGCGCCAAGCAGCTGAATGATCTGGCCAAAGACGCGTTGATGGAATATTTCAAAGACGCCACCGACATGCCCGCCTTGCGCACCGCCTGCGAAGACCTTGAACATGAAGTGAAAGATATGAGGCTGGCGTTCGGCATCGAGCTTAAGCGCGGCGATTGGCAGGACATCGAACACAATCCAAAAATAGCGGCGAGCTTGATTGCGGTTAAGGAGCAGTTACAGCGCTTGGCCGATCAACTGGAATTGGCGTCGGTCAAAACCAAAGGCCTGGACTCGTGTTTTAAGCGCGCCGACGAACTGGTGCAGCAGTTAAAAATTATCCTCGAAGACAATAGCGGCAAATGGATACGCTGGTACGAAACCTATAAAAACACCTTCACCTTGAGCCGGACGCCGCTGGATATTGCCGCGGAATTCCGCTCCTTCATGCAGCAACACCAAGCTGCGTGGATTTTTACCTCGGCGACCCTCAGCGTGGCGAACAAGTTCGACCATTTCGCCAATAACCTGGGACTTAGCAATGCGACCAGCGAAAGTTGGGGCAGCCCTTTCGATTACGCCCATCAATCGCTGTTCTATCACCCGAAAGGCTTGCCGCAGCCCAATGATCCCGAGTTTATCCCGACTATCGTCGAGTTTGCCGTGCCGGTGTTGCAGGCCAGCAAGGGCAGAGCGTTTTTCCTGTTTACCAGTCATCGCGCGCTCAAACAGGCGGCTGAATTGCTGGAGAAAAAAATCGACTATCCGTTGTTGATTCAAGGCAGTCGTCCCAAAGCCTTGTTACTGGAGCAGTTTAAAGAAGCAGGCAATGCCGTGTTGCTGGGGACATCGAGCTTTTGGGAGGGTGTTGATGTCAGGGGCGAGGCCTTATCCTGCGTCATTATCGACAAACTGCCTTTCGCATCGCCCGGCGATCCGGTGTTAAAAGCGCGGTTGGATGCAATGGTCAAACAGGGGCGGAACTCGTTTTTCGAATACCAACTGCCCACCGCCGTGATTGCATTAAGGCAGGGCATAGGCCGTTTGATTCGCGACGTAACCGATCGGGGCGTATTGATGGTCTGCGATCCTAGATTGTTAAAGAAATCATACGGCCAGATATTTTTAGACAGCGTACCGGCGATGAAGCGCACTCGCGATATAGAGGAAGTGCGGGCGTTTTTTCAGGACGAGTCGTTAGAAAAATAGAACGCGGATAACGCGGATTTTGGCTGATGAACGCGGATAAAAATTTAGAGATGCACCTGTTTTGTTTCCTCACAGCTGTTCCCTGTAGGGCGTCATAAAATCAGCATCCGCTAAGTTAATTACCACAGAGACCGAATAATGAAATTATTGGCAGTAGAAACATCGACCGAAGCCTGCTCGGCAGCACTGTTTATTGACAGCGAAGTGGCCGAACGCTTTGAGCTGGCGCCCAAAGAACATACCAAGCTGATTTTGCCGATGATCGATTCATTAATGGCGGATGCGGGCTTAAAGCCGCAACAGCTCGATGCGCTGGCCTTTAGTCGCGGCCCAGGTTCGTTTACCGGTGTACGTATCGCCACCGGCGTAATTCAGGGCATCGCCTTGGGTGCCGATTTGCCGGTCGTCCCCGTATCCACCCTGGCGGCCATAGCCCAGGATTTTTTCGATCACGATGATGAGAATGTCGCCTTTGTCGCCATGGATGCGCGGATGGGCGAGATTTTCTGGGGCGTTTACCGGCGTGACGCCCAAGGCTATGCCGAACTGATCGGCGATGAAGCCGTGACTCCGGCTGAGCAGATAGAGTTTCCCGACCTGATCGGCGTGGGTATCGGTTCAGGCTGGGGCGTTTACCATCAGGAATTGACGGCCCGTTTGGCGGGACTCGTCAGTCACTATAAAGCCGAACTACTGCCCAGAGCCGGTGCGATTGCCCGTTTAGGCGCAAGAGGTTTCGAACAGGGTTTGGCCGTTGCGGTCGAACAGGCCATGCCGGTTTATTTGCGGGATAAGGTTGCCAAGACAGAGTCGGAGCGGCGAAATATACTCTGAGTGGTCAAGTTTTCAGTTTTTACAATTTATTGTAACTTTCACGGTAATAAACCGAAAACCCTGACCGTTTAAAGTATACGTAACCATTAAGCCAATACCGTTAAGTTAAGCGTCATATGAGAAAGAACGTTTGCAGGAGTGCAAGCTCTGCTTGCGTTAGCAGGCGGAGCCTGCACTCCAAATGCCTGAAGTCTTTCCTTAACTTAACGACATTGACCATTAAGTATCCACCGTTTTCTGAGTCCATTTGTGCCCGCCAAGCATGGTTAAATTCGTTCTGCTGCTCGCCATTCCGCTGTTTCTAAAAGGCCTGTATGTCGATAGTTTTATTTATCATTACACAGCCACGCGGTTATTAGGTTTTTGTCAGGTATTAGCCAACGATGCGATTCTGTATTGCGGCCTGCTATTACTGCTTTACTTATCGTTTTTACCGCAAGTTAATCGAGTATTCACCGCGCTGATCAGATTGTCGGCGGTTATTCTATTTGCGGTTTATATTATCGATTATATCGTTATCGTTAATTTCAATACCCATCTGGCCGTTGGCGACGCAATAAAATATGCCGATTATTCATATAAATATATCCAGCAAATATACGAATTGAATAATATCGCCATTTCGCTGATCATTGCCGCCATCCTGGTTCCAGTTACGCTATTTTCTTTTAGCAAGCGCAAAATAACCGGGCAACGTTATTTAAAATTACCTCTATTTATTATTGCCGGTTTGCCGTTAGTTTCGGGTTTTGCCGATAATCAAAAATACGCCCATTCCTGGGTTTACAAAAATGTTATCGACTACAATTTAACGATTCTCTCGGAATCGTCCGCATACAGCGATAAATTTTTAAATGCTTTCAGTTTTAAAGAGGAATCAAACTGCCGGACCGAAAGCGCCAAACACAAAAATATTATTATTTTAATGGTGGAGTCGCTTTCCGCTTATCAAAGCCAATATTTTTCCGGTATTAATAACTGGACGCCGAATATCGATTTAATCGCCAGCCAAAACCGGGCCTTCAAGAATTTTTACGCCAACGGCTTTATTACCGAGGATGGCGAAATAGCATTATTGACCGGCTTACACCCTATTTATCCGCCATCAAGCTATTCGGACGACGGCGGAACCTCGTTCCACAGTTTTTTTAATATTGAAAATTCATTACCGAATATATTAAAAAAATACGGTTATCAAACCGAGTTTTTAACAACCGCCGATCTTGAATTCGGCAATACCGGCAACTGGGCTAAAAGCATTGGTTTTGATTATATTGAAGGCCACGATCAGCCCGAATACGACAAATGGGAAAGGTTTAATTTTCAAGCCGCGCCGGATGAAGCCCTGTACCTAAGAGCGCTGGACAGAGTCAAACAAAATAGCGCAAAAAACTTTTTTATATTCATAAAAACCGTCAGCAGTCACCATCCTTATATTAATCCTGAAAATAAACATAAATCCGAGTCGGAAGCGATTATGTATACCGACAAGCAGATAGGCCTCTTTTATCGGCAGCTTCAAAGCAGCGGATTTTTCGATAACGGAATATTAGTCATTGTCGGCGACCATCATTCCATGACGCCTTTAAAAAAAGCCGAAGTCGATAACTATGGTCAATTCAAGGCAGCCGCTAAAGTACCTTTAATTATTGCCGACGGAGGCAATGCCAATATTGAAAATAATCAGTATCAGCAGATCGATATATTTAATAGTTTGCAGAGTATGGTTTCCGGTAAGCAATGTTATTCGGACTGGAACGGTATTTTATTGGGCGAACAGAAAATCCCGCCGAAATATATCGCCCACCGCCGCGGCGATAATCGCGACATCATCAGCATCTTTACCGAAAACGAAGATTTTTTGATTAAACTGGATGGCGATAATACTCGGGTGGCCGGTAACGAAGCAGCGGAACCCTCTATCAAGCAGATGCTGGTCGATAAGGTTAATGCCTTGCGTATTGCGCGTGTTAGCGGGAAAAATAATTAGGTTTCAAGTAAATAAGTTCACGAGGTTTCGAACAGGGCTGTTGAGCTGCTCAATTATGCAAAGTACGCACTGCGTATTTAGCTTTAACAATGACAATGAAATTATTGCCATCTACGTTGACAATAATTTCATTGCTAAGTGCGGTAGGGTATAGGTGTCTATGTGGCTTTTTTTCCTCGTTCCCACGCGCTACGTGGGAATGCCGTATGGGACGCGCTGCGTCCTGTACGTGTAAGGCCGATATTTCAAAGCATTAACCACGACTCGCGGTGTAGCGCGCCTTGACTGCGTTCCCACGCAGCGCGTGGGAACGAGACAATAAAATCAGTAAGTTACAGATTGATATTATCTGTGCTGATGGATAATAACTTATTGATTTAAAATACAAATAATTTGTCAATGCGTAACTTCTATTATAGAATTTAATATCTGTTCATGAGGCAGTTGAAAATAAAAAATGCCTAAACTGAACAACCATAATATTTAATCAATACAAACGTTATACAAGGATTAGTTTATGAAAGTAATATATTTTTTAGTCATAGTTTTTTTTATTTCTGGATGTGATAGCGAGGTTACTAATTCAGTTCAAATGAGAAATAATATTGCTTATTTACAAAATAGTGATGAACCATTCACAGGCAGATATATCACATATTTTGAAACTGGGCAGAAAAAATTTGAACAAAACCTCAAAGACGGGAAACTTGATGGATTATCTACAGAATGGTATGAAAATGGCCAGAAAAAATCTGAACAAAACTTCACGGATGGTCAAGCAGATGGGTTATTTACAACGTGGTTTATAGGCGGTGAGAAGGGAGCTGAACAAAACTTCACGGATGGTCAAGCAGATGGATTATTTACTACATGGTATGCCAACGGGCAGAAATCAAGCGAAACATACTATAAAGACGGCAAAATCAATGGAATATCTAGAAAATGGACTTATCCCCTTGGAAATGGAAGGACGACTGGACCGCTTGAAATGACTGAAGGAAACTATAGAGATGGAAAAAAAAATGGATCAGTTATAGTGACGCTTGATGGTCAAAAAATCCGTGAAGAAAACTACAAAGATGATAAATTTGATGGATTATTTGCAGAGTGGAGCGACGGCCAGTTAAAAATTGAAAAAAATTATAAAGATGGAAAAAAAGATGGGGTGTTTATCTTTATAGACGGCTCTGCTTCTGCTATTGACGATAGTAAATATGAAGAAAATTATAAGAACGATAAATTAAATGGATTGTCTACAATATGGTGGGGTAACGGGCAGAAAAAATCTGAACAAAACTTTAAGGATGGTCAAGCGGATGGGTTATTTACAATGTGGTATAAAAGCGGTCAGAAGGAATCTGAAAAACATTTCAAGGATGGAACAGAAAATGGATTATCTACAATGTGGGGTGAAAACGGTCAGAAGATATATGAAGAAAACTACAAAGATGGGAAAATTGATGAATCATCAACACATGTCGAAGTAGCAAACCAAAGTGCAACAACTGATGTATTGACTACTTCCGGTGCTGCGAAAGTACAAAAAGAAGCAAATCAAACGCCTGACTTACCACTTTTCAAAGAAAATGAAAGTTATGCAACTATTCGCACTAAAATGATAGATTCCGGCTGGACTCCATTCCACTCAGAAAATGCGGATGCATGTTTAGAAGGTGATTTGCGTTGCGAAGGCAGACCAGAAATGGAGAGTTGCGCTGGCACGGGCATGGCAAATTGTAAATTCTTATGGAAGAAAAATGAAAAAATAACAGCAATTTGTACAGCTGGTGAAGATGCTGCTTTCGATAGAATTTGTAACTGACGCTTTTAGCATTTTTGGTTCTATCGCAAATTCTACGTTGTTACAGATAATTGCTAAATTTTAGCTAAGGAAAGATAATCAGCTTTAAAGATGCAAAAAAGGCAAAAAAGAGGATGTAAATAAAATCTTGTAACCGCTTATTTTCAGAGCCGTACAATACGGCACCCTAAGGAGAGAAAATGAGCAACCTGATTAAAGCCCCCCAATTATTCGCTACGTGCTTCAAATATATCTAAATGGTATTCACCTACTTCTTCCCAAGTGTCGTAGGTTAGGCTGAGGAAGGAAGCCCAACTATCTGTTGGGCTTCCTTACGTCAGCCCAACTACGCACTATGGCGATATGGATAGATTTCGCCAAATACGGCTCCTACCTTCCCCGCACCGACGCAAGAATCAAATCTTGATTCAATACGATCAGCATCTTCCCGGACGTGTTACTTTCAGGAATGTTAACCAATGATTTCACATAACCGCCGTCACCGCGCAATAATTCATTAACCGGCTGAACTTGCGATTTTTCAAAGCTCGGAATGGCGTCAAGCCCATCAACCAATAGGCCAATCGGGCCTACTTGGGTCCGTACTACAATGATTGCACCGCCGGTTTTTTCCGGTTGATCGAAATCAACGGCCTTATTGGTCAGAATCCTGCCGTCAATCACGATAATCGGGATTTTTTCGTTGATGCCGTCGGGACTGTTATCGCAATACATGACGCTGCCGACAATATAGGATTTCACGCCGGGCAGGCTGTTGATCAGGGTAACGTCCATGGCTTCGAGTACGTCGGCGGCAAGAAATGCGTAGACTTCCGAACCTATATAAAACGTTGCCAGGTCGACGACATCGCCGGTTAGCGGTTCTTGCGGATAAGCGATTGCTACGCGTTGTTCGGAACCGCTAGTTTCAGCCTTCTCGCCGATGGGAATAAACACGAAGGCCGCCACGTCATTATGATAATCCCCTGTGGTTTTAAACTCGCGATATCCGCGTGACGAGTAACAGCCGACGGCATAGTACTTCCTGTTATAGAGCACGATTTTGGATTTTCCGGTACCTTCCTGCAACTCAAAAAAATCAGGGTCTATCCAAAGAATTTCACCGTTTTTGTAATTGGAACCTTCGGTCGATGCAATGATGCGACCGCTGGGTCGTTCTACAAACAGGCCGAAAGAACCGGGTTTGTCGGGCAAGCAATCCTCAAGCATGTGTTTGAATTCGGGCGTGGAGTCAAAAACGATGCCGATGCCGCCGACTACTTTGTTCATATCATCAATGTGACGGATCGCGGCATTGTAGACATAGGTTGGATTGCCTTCATACAGCCAGGAGTCTTCAAACATCGATACCCGGTATTCCTGTGGCGAACGCAAGGAAAAAGTCTCCTGCGCGTAGGCGGCGTTCACCTGTCTGCCTACCGCATCCACGGGGTCGTTGTGGAGATTGGACTCGGCTACGATAGCGCCTTTGATGTCATAGATAAAAAGGCGTGTGTAGACGGTGTAAAGCTTGTTGATGTAGATCAGGATGTCGGTGATTTTCGCTTTATCGTCGGCGTTTAGACGGCCTTCGGATAAAATGCGACGGATTTCCGAAGTCAGTGCCCACCAGCGGCAATCGTTGCTGCGCTCGTACAGGTTGCGATCCATAATATCAATCATCAGCCGCGCGATGGATTCGGCATTACGGAGTTCGGAGGTAATCATCGTGGTGTGCAGCTTGCTGCTGGAATCGGCAAGCGCCTGGGCGGTGCGCGCACCCATCGAACGCAGTTGTTTTAGAATGGCCTTCAGCGATAAAAGGTTGCCGTGTTCGTTGGTCGCCATGACTTGCCCATTCCAGATGACGCGGTGCAGGAACATGTTGATGTCTTGGGCGGCAGTGGCAACGATGCTGGATAATTCGGGCGACAGCGAGTCGCCATGGCGAAGAATTTCGGCATTGATCTCTTTGTCGGACGCGGAAGAACCGAATGCCGTATGCAATGGAATCATCGCGTGTCCGTACCATTCTTGCCCGGCATAACCTTGATAGGGACGGCCTCTGTGCGTGACCGACAGATAATCGCGCCCGGCAAAGCCGATCACCCCGTAGTGGTCTCCTTCAGGAACCGCTTCAATGAACCGGCCAATCGGTACGTGATCCTGGTCGCTCGTGGCAATCACCGCCGAATCGGCATTCAGCAGCAACATGACGGCTTTGTCGCCTTTCTTTTGCAGGCTGCGAAAGATGCCTTCCATTTCGTTATCAAAACGGAATGATAGGCACAAAACGCCAATCACCGCGTCATCGACCGGATCGACGATACGTTTTGAATAAATGAGGCTTCGATCTATGCCGGGACGGAGGCTGGTTTTGCCAAAGGTCTCAACATAGTCCTCCATTGAGTTCAGCGTCTGGCGGATAATCGGGTCGGAAATACTTTGAGCGACTGTGGGCGTGTTGCGGTCAAGCCTGGCCAGTATGCGGCTGTCGGTATCCAGAACGATAATGTCGTCGTATACGGTATATTTTGAACCATACTCGTCAAGGAGTTGGTTAATCGAATCTATGTCGGTTCTTTCGCCGTTTACGGTGGCCTGCACAAAATTGCATATATCGGCATTGGTCGCCAGAAAGCCGATGTCTGCGGTGCGCTCATACAGGTTGCGCACCAGAATATCTATCGAAACTTGCGCTTTCGATTCAAGTTCGAGGCAGGTTTTTTTAATTTCTTCAGAAACCAGCTGGCTGGTTAGTTTGCTTTCAAGATCGCCAAAACCTTTTTTTGTGGCTTCCATCGCCGGCAGTATGGTGGCGGCTTCTGTAGGGCAGCTGATTTCAGCAATGGCGGAAATCAGTCCCCAGGTTCCATTCAAGTCGCGGAGAATTTCCTTGCACTGGGAAACGCTCCGAATATAGGGGGAGAAGGTTTCAAAACGTTCAGCTTCTGACAGCATGTAATTTGTCCTTGGTTGTGCGTTAAAAATGAGACGAGTCATTAATGATAAAAGGCAGATGCATGATGTGATAAGCAATATCTACGCCATAGTGCTTGCGACTCTGTGCAGATAAGGTCTGATGCGGTGTTGTTAATGGTGTCATCTTGTTGTTGCACCAAAATAGGGCGTAAAAGAGGGTGTTAATTGCTAATGTTGTGCGGATATCGGGGTATGAATAGAGGGCATGTCTTGATTTGTTAATAGGCAGGGGGATGTTTAGCTGCCTGCTGTCAACGTTCAAAGATTAGGTTTGGTTGCGAGAAAGGTCGGCCGTTACCGCGAGCGCCCAGTCCGAAGGAACGTTATTAGCCGCCAGTCGGCGTGATAGAATGAATCGTCCCCAATTATGCATATTAGGAGAAAGCCATGCTTTATATCGAACCGAATCAACCTGGCAGTAAAGTTAATTTTAAATCCCGTTATCAAAACTTTATCGGCGGCGGTTGGGTCGAGCCGGTAAAAGGGCTGTACTTTGAAAACTCAAGTCCCATTAACGGCAAGGTTTTTTGCGAAATACCCCGCTCCAGCGCCGAAGATATTGAGCTGGCGATGGATGCGGCTCATGCAGTCAGGGCGGCTTGGGGAGAAACTTCGGTTACCGATCGGTCGAATATACTCCTGAAAATAGCCGACCGGATTGAAGCAAATCTTGAGACGCTGGCCGTTGCCGAAACCTGGGATAACGGCAAAGCGGTGCGCGAAACGCTGGCGGCGGACATACCGCTGTGCGCCGATCATTTTCGCTATTTTGCCGGGTGCATTCGCGCTCAGGAAGGCTCAATCGGCGAAATCGACAAGAATACCGTCGCGTACCATTTTCACGAGCCGCTGGGTGTGATAGGGCAGATTATTCCGTGGAATTTTCCGTTGCTGATGGCCTGCTGGAAATTGGCCCCCGCCTTGGCCGCAGGCAACTGCGTGGTCATGAAACCGGCTGAACAAACCCCGGCGTCTATTTTGGTGCTGATGGAAATAATCGGCGATTTGTTGCCGGCAGGCGTGCTTAATATTGTCAACGGCTATGGTGCGGAAGCAGGACAAGCGTTGGCGACCAGCACCCGGATTGCAAAAATAGCCTTTACCGGTTCGACGCCGGTCGGATCGCATATTCTAAAATGCGCGGCGGAAAACATCATTCCATCAACCGTCGAGCTGGGCGGTAAGTCGCCGAATATCTTTTTTGAAGATGTGATGAACCGGGAAGAAGCGTTTATCAGCAAATGTATCGAAGGCGCTGTGTTGGCATTTTTCAATCAGGGCGAAGTCTGTACCTGTCCGTCACGGCTGTTGGTTCAAGAATCCATTTATGATGAATTTATCGCTAAAGTGGTTGCACGCGCCAAGCAGATTAAACGCGGCAATCCGTTGGATACCGAGACGATGGTAGGCGCGCAAGCTTCCAAGCAACAGTTTGATAAGATTCTGGATTATCTACAAATCGGCAAGGACGAAGGCGCTGAAGTTTTAATCGGCGGCAAGGCTGAGTCTTTGGGCGGCGGCTTCTCGGAAGGCTACTATATCGAACCGACGATCATGAAAGGCGGCAACAAAATGCGTATCTTTCAGGAAGAGATTTTCGGCCCGGTCATATCGGTCACCACCTTTAAGGATGAGGCCGAAGCCTTGGAGATCGCCAACGACACTCAGTTTGGTCTGGGCGCGGGCGTCTGGACGCATGATATGAACCGGGCGTACCGCATGGGGCGCGGCATTCAGGCCGGTCGCGTATGGATTAACTGTTATCACCATTATCCGGCTCATGCGGCTTTCGGCGGCTACAAGAAATCAGGCGTGGGTCGTGAATGCCATAAGATGATGCTGGATCATTATCAGCAAACCAAAAATATGCTGGTCAGTTACGATGTTAATCCATTGGGATTTTTCTAGGTTTGATTAGTTAAAAAATGCCGTAGCTAAGAAGTTTTTCACCACGAAGGCACGAAGGACACGAAGAATTAAAATATAAAGCTTCGTGTTTTCGTGGTGTTCTTATGCAACTAGCGAAACATTAAGGTAACACGCTATTTTTCACCTCCACCAGCAGTTGCCGCATGGGTATTGATGTTAATGGCAGCAGTCGATCAACAGCTAACGAATGCCGAAAAAATCATTAAATTGATCTGTCATTACCGTTTAATAATCGCTAGTTAAGATAACTTTGCTCTAATAATTTACGTCGGTTTTGTAATGAGGAGATGACAATGTTAAGCGAACTTAAATCTTCAGCTACTTTACTTCAATCCTATCTAACCTGGCTGATAAACCTGTCGTCAGGAGGGTTGGCAATCTATATCCTGTTCATGTTTCTTACCCTCTTTTTGATGGTTGAGTTTTACGATCCCAGAGAAAAAATCCCCCCGAAACAGTTGCGGCAGTCCTATCGGGCGAACATCGAATTATTTGTTTTTAACAGCGTTGTTATGTCGATGTTGTCGGTTCCATCGCTACTGATTTTGGCGGAACAATTCTCCGATAAAGGGCTGCTCAACCCTATCCATAATTCGGCAGGAAGAGCCGTCCTTTCGTTTTTAGCGATCGACTTGCTGCTGTATTGCTTGCATAAGGCCAGTCACCGCTTCGATTGCTTGTGGATGTTTCACAAGGTACATCACAACGATCCTTGTTTGAATGTTTCAACGGCATTCCGGATACATTTTCTGGAAGTAGTCATCATCAACCTCGTGAAGGCGATGGCGGTTGTTATTTTAGGTATAGATGGGGCGTTGTTGCTTATGAACGAGGCGATAATTACCTTTTTCACCCTGCTGCATCACACTAATATTTCATTCCGGGGTGAGCGGTTTCTGGGCGGGGTAATTATTACGCCTTATTTGCACCGTGTTCACCATTCAACCCAGCGTGACGAGCATGACCGTAATTACGGCGCGGTGTTGTCAATATGGGACCGCCTGTTCGGTACTCTGGCAGAGCTGAAACCGGCGGCAATAGGCGTCAAGGGAAGCACGGCGCAAGATCTTATCAGTCTGGTAAAGTGCGGATTTACAATGACGGGCGGATCGCCGGTCAGTCTTGACGTGATGATTGCTGAAGCGGCCTATTACAAAGCTGAAAAACGCGGCTTTCACCCGGGTAATGAGTATAGAGATTGGCTGGAAGCAAAAAACGAAATCATCAGATCGGTTTACGACGAAAGACGGGTTAGAAATAAGCTAATGCGGATATGGCGGGCGGTGATTAGGAGCATGAACATTGCTTTACAGGGCAGAAACCGGAAATATCCGTTGTATCGGAAGCAGATGAACTGAGAATGCAGTGGGGAGAGCTGGGACTCAAGCTTATTCTTGGGGTTCGAGCGCCGAGTCTCCCCACAATTCCTTTAAACGCTGGGCTCTGCCGCAGGTGTAGTGGTAATACTGATAACGCACCGGATTTTTCCGGTAGTAATGTTGGTGATATTCTTCGGCGGGATAGAATGCCGAGGTGGCAGTGATTTTGGTGACGATCGGTTCCTTGAAGGGCTTGGACTGCGCCAGCTCAGCCTTTGATTGTTCGGCCAAACGGTGTTGTTCCTCGTCATGGTAAAAAATCTCCGCACGGTACTCGGGGCCGACGTCGCAGAATTGGCGATCAGTCGCAGTAGGGTCAACGTTGTGCCAAAAGGCCTCCAGCAACTGGCTATAACCGGTTTTAGTGGGATCGTAGAATACCTGTATGGCTTCGGCGTGACCGGTTCCGCCTGCCGAGACTTCTTCATAACTTGGATTTTGGGTATGACCGCCTGTGTAACCGGCAATGACCTCAACGACTCCCGGTAGATTATCGAAGGCCGCCACCATGCACCAGAAACACCCGCCGGCGAAAGTTGCCTTGTTCAGGTTAGTTTCATCTGTAGCTGCAACGGTAGTTCCCATCCCGAATCCCAAAATGCCGAGCAGCATTAACTTGAGCAAAGGGTTGGCGCTTTTCAGTCTGCGTTTAATTTTAATGTTGTAAAACAAAGGCTTTTAATGTGGGTGATATTATCTTGATTTTAGGGCTGATTATAAACTGAAGTCGGGCGCACATGATTAATTTCTATGCAAATCATCATTCCCCTTTAAGCTTGTCCAGTACCTGAGTTAATTTCTCCAACTGTTTGTGTAGGATTCCGGCTTGTTTTTCAGCCTGTTACTTATCAAACTCCAGTTTCATGCACTTGTCCTCATCATTTCTTCGGGGCTTTTGGTATATCGCGCAGGAAATTGAGTATGGCGATATTATCAACGGTGTCAGTATACAAGCACTCCGTCCGGTTTCGGAATGTTAGCGCGTCCCGCGACAGATCCTGCCATCGCAGAATCATAATGATTGGCCTGAATGGCAACGCTGACTTTATCGATATAAAAATTAAAATCAGATAGCATTTTTTGGGGGCTGGACGACGTTTAGTGCGGAATATTTTCGCTAAAATACGCACGTTTATAATGTTTGGTTTTTGTAGGCATCGTTAAAAATTAAATTATAATCAAAAAGCTTTACCTCATTTCAGGTAAAACCATATACAGCTAATCAACACAGGGGGAAGTCAATGGAAAGAAAAGAAGCGATGGACTTTATGATTAAGTTACTCAAACTTATGTTACATAAAGAAGGATCTGATTTATTTATTACCGCCGGATTCCCGCCTGCAATAAAAGTCAAAGGCAAAATGTCGCCGGTTTCGCAGCAGGCCTTATCGGCTAACGACTCCAAGGCGCTTACGCAGTGCATCATGAATGATAAGCAGCTCAAGGAATTTGAAGAAACGCAAGAATGTAATTTTGCCATTTCGCCTGCCGGGCTATCACGGTTCCGGGTCAATGCCTATGTCCAGCAAGGCTGTCAGGGCTTGGTTATCCGGGTCATTGCCGCGGAAATACCCAATTTCGATAAATTGGGTCTGCCGTCTGTTTTAAAAGACGTGATGATGAACAAAAACGGCCTGGTGATCATGGTCGGCGGTACCGGCTCAGGTAAATCAACGTCTATGGCCGCAATGATCGACCATCGTAATGAGAACAGCTATGGGCATATCATCACTCTGGAAGATCCGATCGAATACGTGCATACCCATAAAAATTGCGTGATGATGCAAAGAGAGGTCGGCGTCGATACCAAGAGCTGGGAAGCCGGGTTGCACAATACCTTGCGGCAGGCTCCCGACGTTATCGTACTGGGAGAAATCCGCAGTCCCGAGATTATGAATTACGGCCTGGAGTTTTCCCAAACAGGTCATTTGGCGCTGGCTACCTTGCATGCCAACAACGCCAATCAGGCTATCGACCGGATCTTGGGTTTCTTTCCGATGGAGGCTCAGACGAAATTGATGCAGGATATTTCGGTCAATTTACGCGCCATCATTTCCCAACGGCTGGTTAAAACCGTTGATGGCGGACGTTGTGCGGCGATTGAGATTTTGTTAAATACGCCGTTGATTTCGGATTATATCGCCAAAGGCGAGGCTTCCAGCATCAAGCCGTTGATGGCCAAATCCCGTGAATTGGGCATGCAAACCTTTGACCAAGCCTTATTGGAGCTTTATCAGGCGGGCAGGATAGATTACGACGAAGCCTTAAGAAATGCCGACTCTCAAAATGAGTTGCGCTTGCAGATCAAATTGGCGTCCGGTGAAGACCGGTCGATCGGCGGACTTTCGTTACAATCAAAAGACGGCGACGAGGAAGGCTAGTCACGGCGATAAAGCGATGCGCTCAGTCTGGATCAGACGGCGCAGTATTTTTGGATTTTTCGCCGATCAATTAGATCGTTTTTAACCTTCCCCAATCACATAAACCAGACACTAACATGACCTTAACACCTTATTTAAAATTGATGCTGGAAAAAAATGCCGATAGCTTGTCTTTAAAAGCAGGTTCCCCGGCACTCTTGGGATTGGCCGGTGAGGAATATCCCTTGGGTAAAAATGAGCTAACCCCAAACATAATAAAAGAAATCACCTTTAGTCTCATCAATGACGTTCAGAAGCAGGAATTAGTCCAGAACAAAGCGCTAAAATTTAATTGCGCCGCGCCTGGCGGCGAGAAATTTATGGCTAGCGCCAAGGTCGAGGATAACGGACTGGTGCTGTTTATTGTCCCTGATTCAGCGCTGGCAAAAGCCGAACCTGCTGAGCAGGAAGCGGACGGTTATCAGGTTCTGGGAGCTGCGCCGGAAGATGACCTAAACATTCTGCCGTATCTGGTGGAAATGGCTAAATTGAATGCATCGGATTTGTTTTTAACGGTCGGTTCGCCGGTTAAGGCCAAAATTTATGGTCGGGCCGTGGCGCTGGACGAGTTTTTGCTGACACCCGAGTTAACCAAATCGGGCGCTTTCGGGATTATGACTCAGGAACAAATCGACGAGTTTTTAGTCACCAGGGATTTGGATTTTGCGATCAGCCTACCGGACGGCAGTGCGCGTTTTCGCGCCAACGCCTTTTATCAGCGCAAAACCGTAGGATTGGTTATGCGCCTGATCCCCTCGGTCATTCCTACCGGCAAGGATTTAGGCACGCCGGATATTTTAATGGAGCTCATCATGGCCAAACGCGGCCTGTTGCTGATGGTGGGCGGCACCGGATCGGGAAAATCGACCACGCTGGCGGCCATGATCAACCACCGCAACGCCAACTCGGCCGGCCATATTCTGACCATTGAAGACCCGGTCGAGTTTTCGCACCCGAACCTGAAATCCATCGTCAATCAGCGTGAAGTCGGCGTCGATACAGAATCGTATGCCAGAGCGCTAAAAGCCTGTTTGCGGGAAGCGCCCGACGTTATCCTGATCGGCGAGATTCGGGACCGGGAAACCATGTCGGCGGCTTTGGAGCTGGCCAATACCGGTCACCTGTGTATCTCGACCATGCACGCCAACAATGCCAATCAGGCCATGGAGCGGGTAATCAATATGTATCCCCATGATCATCATGCGCAGTTGTTTATGGATCTTGCCACCAATTTAAATGCCGTTATTTCCCAGCGCCTGATTCCCGACACGGCAGGGAAGCGCTGTGCGGCCATTGAAGTGATGATCAACACCCCTCATATAGCGAATCTGATCTTGAAAGGGGAGTTGAACGAAATTAAAACGGCCATGACGTCAAGCGGCAGCAAAGGCATGAGGACATTTGACGATGCCTTGTTCGGACTGTACACAGATGGAAAGATCAGCTTGGAAGAAGCGTTGAAAAATGCCGATTCCAGTAATGATTTGGAGGCCAAGATTAATTTTGGTTGAAATAAGGGCTGTAAGGCGGTTTCGCGCCAGCAAACCGCCAATTGATACACAATATCCAAAATTAGCGATTAAAAAAACCGCTAGCCAAATTAGTGGTGGGGGTCAGACAAGATCATCCCGACCACGGCGGATTGCTGGCGCGAATCCGCCTTACAGCTTTCTCGCACCCGAGGGCGAGACACTTTCTTTTGCGTCGCCAAAAGAAAGTATCCAAAGAAAAGGCGACACGGTTGCCGCTTATTTCCTGCGTTCCTCGCTTTCGCCGGGGGTTGACGAAAGGGGCTCCTGCCCCTTCGTCAATGTGCGGCATCCCTGCCGCACCCCTGCGGGCTAATCCCGGTGAAAGCTCCGGTACTCGGCGCGGCATACGGGATTAAATCCGTACCACCGGCCAGTTTTCTTCGTTACCGCACGGTACTCATTGTTATACACAAGTATTTAAAAGCACGTCATTCCGGCAGGGATCGCCGGAATCCAGAGCACAGGGATGTGAGTCTGTCGGTTGGTACTCTGCTTTTGCCAAGCGGGGTATGTTGCTCCCTAAACATTTGACGCTAGTTAGGTATTGTATGAACGTTAGGAGCGGAGTTGCAAACTCCACTCTGCTTGGGAATAAAAATCATGTATTATCTTTACGCTTACCTTTTGTTTCATCTTGACTTAGGACGGAAGCGGCAAGTAATTTTGCGTCTTGTACTGTTGGTTTTTTACGACCAGCCAGAATATTACTAGCTAATGTTGATATTTTATTAGAAGATTGCTTCTTTGGCATTGCAAGCACCTATTTTGAGTTAGAATATTAGATATATGGTGACTTAAAAATATATTTCAAGCTCTATTATGCCAGTCTTTGTGTATATCTGATATGCTATCTAAATATGTCCAGTTTTTTGTTTTTTAAAAAAATAAAAAAATAAAAAAATAAGAAAGATAAAGAATAATAAAATATATTAATGTAATTATAAAAAAATAAAAATATGATTATCGAAATCCCAACCTCAAGAGATTATGCTTGTGCTGGAACAGAATTACTCGTTTCTGCTTGGTGTTCGGCAACACATTTACTTGTTGAAAGATTTGAATTCTTTGATGAAAAACTGGAGTTGGTTGAAGAGGTGGATTTAAAAATACTCAATGATTATTTTGCAAGCATACAAACAAATATGCGAGCATCGCTTGCACTTGTTCAGCAAGGTGTTGAGTTTTATTTAAAGTCTCGTATTTGTGAAGTTAGCCCGTTTCTTCTTCTTGGCTCAGATCCAAGAAGTTGGCCAAGTAAATGCTCTCTCAATGATACTTATTTTTCAGATTTTAGGTCGTTAGATGCTCAAGATTTAATAAAAGTAACTAATACTGTATGCGAATCAAAGTTATCTGAAGAGTTTATTCAATGGTTTAATTCGTTAAGAGAAAAAAGAAATAGTATAATTCACTCAGCCGCTCGGCAAGATAAGTTGAAAGAAATAGATATTATTAGAAAAGTTTTGGAGGCAATAAATTTTTTGGGAAAAAATATATCATGGATAGATGTTAGGGAAGAGTCTTTATTGAATTCGACAGAAGAAGTGTATTCTAGGCTAAATAATGTAGAAGAGCGTATATTTGACTCTTATAATTTAGGTAATATTCAACGTGAGTTATTCGTGGTTATTGATAATTTAACTCCAGCTGAATCTGTGCGCTATTTCTCATTCAACAAAAAAAAGAAAAGATTTGTATGTAATAACTGTCTTAGTTTGCGTGAAAAAGATGTTTGTTTTGAGTTAAAGAATTTTGAGCATTATTATACTGCCACAGCAATTAAATTGTCTGACACTAAATATTATTGCTTAATTTGTAAAGATAAAGCGATACTTGGGGATGAACTCTGATTAGTGCGTAGGATGTGCTAACGCGGAGCGGGGTTTACAATTCGGCTCCTAACGTTCATGCAATACCTAACCAGCGTCAAACGTTTCGGGCGGAGCAACATGCCCCGCCCGACGGAAGCAGAGTAAAGCACCAACTGACAGATTCACATCCCTGTGTTCTGGATTCGCTACGCGCTCTAACGGATCCGGCAATCCCTGCCGGAATGTCGTGCTTTTAAATGCTTGTGTATAACAATGAGTACCGTGCAGTAACGAAGAAAACTGGCTGGTGGTACGCGTTTAATCCCGTATGCCGCGCCGAGTACCGGAGCTTTCGCCGGGAATAGCCCGTTTTCTCGTTCCCACGCGCCGCGTGGGAACGCAGTCCAAGGCGCGCTGCGCCGCGAATCACAGTCAATCTTTAAAAACAGGAATCAACCCGGCAACACCGGCATAATCCCTGGCGTTGGAATACCACCAATGCACAGGCTCATCCACATACCTCATTTCACCGGGTTTAGATGGATATATTCCAGCTTCTGCCAAAGCCCCCGCTCGTTCTCAATAAGCTGCGGATGCGATCCCTCTTTCCAGTATTGATAATCCCGATCCTCGCGTTTGTACTTCTTGCGGAAAACGCCAGTTGCTGCAATAACCGCTCGGCACGACATTCTTTCAGATGGCGGTCAGTTTACGCGCAGCTATCTTGCTGGGCTTTGAAAAATAAGCCGGTATAATGAACAAATTTCCTAATTTTTGAGTAATATGAGCAAACAAAGAAAAGCAGTGGCATTAATTTCCGGCGGACTGGATTCAATGCTGGCGGCAAAAACCATCATGGAACAAGGCGTCCATGTCGAAGGCATCAACTTCTTCACCGGTTTTTGCGTGGAAGGCCACACCCATGCCATCAGGGCCAGCGACAAGGCCAAGCCTAAACGCAACAACTCCTTATGGGTCGCCGAACAGCTGGGCATGAAGCTGCATATCGTCGACGTGATCGAAGAATACAAAGACGTCCTGATCAATCCCAAACACGGCTACGGCGCGCACATGAATCCTTGCCTGGACTGCAAGATTTTTATGGTCAACAAGGCCAAGCAATGGATAGTGGAAAACGATTTCGACTTCATCATCACCGGCGAAGTGATCGGCCAACGTCCGATGTCGCAACGCAAAGCGACGATGCCGATCATATCCAGAGAATCAGGCGCCGATGATTTATTATTGCGGCCTTTGTGCGCCAAGAATTTGCCTGCAACCCTGCCGGAACGCGAAGGCTGGGTCGATCGGGAAAAACTGCATGATTTTAGCGGACGCTCGCGCAAGCCGCAGATGGCGATGGCCGAGGGTTTCGGCTTTGATGAATATGCCCAGCCTGCGGGCGGCTGCTGTTTTCTGACCGACGCCAGCTATTCGTCAAAACTGGTTGACCTATGGAAAGCGCGTGACGGCGACAAGCAATATGATCTGGATGATGTGATGTTGCTGAAAGTCGGCAGACACATCAGGCCGGAGCAAAACTTTAAAGTCATCGTCGCCCGAGAAGAAGGCGAAGGTCGTTTTATGCAGGGTTACAAAAAAGAATTTATCACCCTGCATTGCACCAGCCATGCGGGGCCGTTGGTGTTGGTGGACGGCTCGCCTTCCGCTGAGGACTTGTTCCTGGCGGCAAGAATTACCGCCCGCTACGGACAGGGCCGCGATGCCGAACAAGTCGATGTGAGTATTGCCGATAAAGACGGTTCTGAACGGATTATTCAGGTTAAGCCGTTTGCCGCGGATGAAATTCCGCAGGAATGGTTTATATGAGCAGGGAAATCCTAAACGCCCGCCGTCTGCTGTGTCCGTTGCCGGTTATTCGCACCCAGGATAAAGTCAAACAACTTAAAGTGGGCGATCAATTGGAAGTTATCTGCACCGACCCCGGCGTGATGCAGGACATTCCGACCTGGTGCCGGATCAATGGACATAAAGTGCTGGAAACCATTTCGGGCGATCATGAGTACATTATTATCCTGGAAGTGGGCGAGTCGTAATGACTGAGCTTTTAGTTGTTATCCCGCCCCCCCTCGCTGCGGTTCTCGTTCCCATGCGCCGCTTGGGAACGCAGTATCGGCGCGCTACGCCGCGTGGGCGCGAGAAGTTGTTTTTTACCCGGGTTCCCAAGGTCCAGCTTGGGAACCCAGATGAAGCCCTAGCCTCGCGAGACGGGAAGCTGGAGCTTCCCGCACCGAATTCCCAAGCTGGAGCTTGGGAACTAGCGCTCACTAAAATCCTTAACTTAATGGTAGTGACGCGCTGTGTGGTAATGCAGTATCGGCGCGTTGTGCCGCGTGAAGCAGTGGCAAATCCTCTGGTTCGGCAGTGGGTCCGTGGTACGGGACATGGTGCACGGGAACGAGATGTTATTGTGGTCGCGGGCAAATAATGGCTGAAGTTTCAGATGCCGCAAAAAGGGATAAACTAAAAGCCAGGGCCAGCTATGTCGGCGCGGCGATTAATGTTCTCCAGACGCTGATCAAAATCGGCTTCGGCATCCTTGGGCAGTCTGCGGCTCTGATTGCCGACGGCATTCATTCGCTATCGGATCTGCTCAGCGACCTGCTGGTCATTATTGCGGTCAGGTTGGGCAGTCGCGAGGCGGACCATGATCATCCCTACGGCCACCGCCGTTTCGAAACCATAGCGACGGTCATTTTGGGAGGCAGCTTAATTGCGATCGGCGGCGTTATCATCTGGTCGGTCATGGAGCGCATGGCGGGTCCCGAGCATCTGCCGGTGCCCAACGTGTTGTCATTGGGCGTTGCGACGCTTTCAATCCTGATTAACGAATGGCTATACCAATACACCAAGCGCATCGCCAAAAAGACTCGCTCCAAATTACTGCTGGCTAATGCCTGGCATCAGCGCAGCGATGCGATCTCATCGCTGGTGGTTTTATTCGGCATAGGCGCGGTGATGATGGGCTATCCGTTGGCCGATGGCGTTGCCGCCGTCGTGGTCGCATTGATGGTGGCTAAAATTGGTTTGAATCTGGTGTTTCAGAGCATCAAGGAACTGGTCGATACTTCATTGCCTCCCGCGCTGGTTGCCGAGATCAGGACCGCTATTCACGCCATTGACGGCGTCGAAGGCATTCATTTGTTGCGCACCCGGCAAATGGGCGAGGATGCGCTGATCGATGCGCATATCGTCGTCGATCCCCGCATTACCGTTTCGGAAGGGCACATGATTGGCGATATAGTCAGGGATGATTTGATCAGGCGCTTTGACGACGTGATGGATGTGCTGGTGCATGTCGATCCTGAAGATGATGAAAGCTTGCAAGAGCAATCCAGGCCGCTGTCTCGCGGGGATGTGCAACGACTATTGGATCGCTATCTGGTGGACTTTAAGCGGGTGATAGAAGATTTCAGAATCCATTATCTGGACGGCCAGATTGAAGTGGAAGTGATTTTGCCTTTTGCAATCAGCGAGCAGCCGCAACAGCTGGAAAAAATAAGAAAGCAATGCAAATTGATGCGCGTGGAAGTTAAAAAAATCGATAATGTGTTTGTGTTTTTTAAAGATTGACGCGTGTTTTAAAAAATTGAAAAACTCACCACGAAGGCGCGAAGGACACGAAGAAATAAAAAATTTTGTGTCCTCGACAATTGCTCCTGCATCCTTGCAGTCGTTCGTGTCTTCGTGGTGATATTTCGCTAGTTCCCAAGCTGAAGCTTGGGAATTCGGTAAGGGAAGCTCCAGCTTCCTGTTCCGCGAAGCTGGAGCTTCGCTTTCGAGGTTCCCAATCTGGAGATTGGGAACCAGTAAATGAGGCTTAACTTATGGCAGTAGGGCAGTGCAGTTTCCCCATCATGCACCCGGTAGCGGGCATAACGCTGGGTACAGCGAACGCAGGCATCAAGCAAACCGTCAGGGATGATATTCTGGTAATGCAAATGGCCGAGCATTCAACCTGTGCGGCGGTTTTTACCCAAAATGCCTTTTGTGCGGCGCCCGTGCATGTGGCGAAAGCGAATCTGGTTCATGCGCCGCGCTGGTTGCTGATTAATTCCGGCAATGCCAATGCCGGTACCGGCGAGCAGGGCATGCAGGATGCCTTGGCGACCTGCGCCGATCTTGCCGAAGTGGTCGATGGTACTGCAACCCAGGTGCTGCCTTTTTCGACCGGCGTCATTGGACAATCTCTGCCGGTGGGCAAAATCAAAGCCGCCTTGCGGGAAGCGGTAAGCAATTTGGATACCGCCAACTGGGACAAGGCGGCCCAGGCGATCATGACCACCGACACTTTTCCTAAAGGCGTGTCCAAAGTCATCGAAATTGATGGTCAAACCATCACCATCAACGGCATTTCCAAAGGCGCGGGCATGATCCAGCCCAATATGGCGACCATGTTGGGCTTTATGGCCACCGATGCGAAAATCGACCAAGCCCTGTTGCAGAACTGTCTGGCGCTGGCCGTTGAGCAATCGTTCAACCGCATCACCGTCGACGGCGACACCTCGACCAATGACGCCTGCGTGTTGATGGCGAGCGGCTGCTCGCTGGCTCCTGAAATTAAGCCGGACACTGAAAATTACCGGATTTTTGCCGATACGGTGATGACCGTCTGCAAACAATTGGCGGAAGCCATCGTCAGGGACGGCGAGGGCGCAACCAAGCTGATGCGCATCGTCGTCGAGCAGGCCTTGAGCGATGAAGAAGCCGTGCGCGTCGGCAAAACCATCGCCCATTCACCGCTGGTGAAAACCGCCTTTTTCGCCAGCGACCCGAATTGGGGGCGGATACTGGCGGCGGTGGGCCGCGCTGGCGTCGAAAACATGGTGCTGGAAAATGTGCAGCTGTATCTGGATGATGTCTGCATTGTCAGAAACGGAGGCAGAGCCGACGATTACACCGAGGAAGCCGGGCAGCGAGTGATGAATCAGGAAGAAATTACCGTGACCGTCAAATTGGGCCGCGGCGACGCAGTGCAGGAAGTGTTAACCTGCGATTTGTCCTATGAGTACGTGAAGATCAATGCGGAATATAGGACTTAAGAGCAGGTGAAAGGCACAAGGCGAAAGGTGCCGGAACGTAGAAAATAATGAGACTTCGTCATCCCGGCAGGGAATGCCGGGATCCAGTAGCCATGGATGGCAGCTCCAGAACTTGCTAGCCGTTTTTAGTTACATGAACTCCATTTTGATTTATTTTTTCACATCCTTGTGTTCTCGGCAATTGCTCCATGCATTGCTCTCGATCGCTGTTCCAGACGCGATTCTACCTCCTCCATCCATGGAGTCGTACCTCCTGCATCCATGCAGTCGTGGATTCCGGCAATCCCTGCCGGAATGACGGTATACCTCAGAAACTTGTGTATTACGATGACCGTTCCTGCGTCCCACTAAATAAATGAATCCACTCCAAGTCGCCGTAGGCGTAGTCAAAAACCCGGAAGGACAACTCCTGATTTCCCTGCGCCATGCCGATTTGCACCAAGGCGGCCTGTGGGAATTTCCCGGCGGCAAGATTGAAGCATTGGAAACAGCAGAATTTGCGTTGGCCCGCGAACTCAAAGAAGAACTCAACATCACCGTGACAGCGGCAACCCCGCTGATTACCGTCAAGCACCAGTACTCCGACCGGTTTGTGCAGCTAAACGTTTTCTTGGTCGAGCAGTTTTCAGGCGAAGCTAAAAGCTTGGAAGGCCAGCTGTTTAAATGGGTAACACCGGCTGAACTGGAACATTATGCATTCCCCGCCGCCAACCAGCCGATCATCACCGCCGCCCGATTGCCGCATCATTACGCGATTCTGGATGACGCGGATGAAGCCCTGTTGCTGACTAACCTGCAAAAAATATTGAACCGAGGCGTCAAGCTGATCCAGGCCAGATTGAAAACCCTGCCGCCCGCTGCGGTCGCAAAGTTTGTCGAACAGGCTTACCCGCTATGCAAACAGCAGCAGGCCGTGCTGTTAATGAATTCCTCCGTTGAATGTTCAGTCGAAGTAGACGGCATACACCTGACCAGCCGCGACTTAATGGCCTTGACTGCGCGTCCCGAAAACAGCAAGTGGCTCGCCGCATCGTGCCACAATCTTGAACAACTGCAACAGGCGCAAAACATCGGCGTGGATTTTGTCGTTCTGGCCCCGGTGCTGGCAACCCAAACCCATCCGGGTGCCGCATCGCTGGGCTGGGAACAATTTGCCGAACTGGTCGCCAAGGTCAACCTGCCTGTCTATGCGCTGGGCGGCATGACCGAATTCAGTTTAAGTACAGCACGGCAAAGCGGTGGACAGGGGATAGCCGCAATCAGGGCTTTTTTGGAGGAACCGGCGGCAAATACTGTAGGGGCGAATTCATTCGCCCCTGAATCGGAATAATTATGCCAGGTGACGATCTGTTAAAAGGCCGTTTTTCTCAAGCACACCAGTTTTATCATGTAACGTTATGCACAGATAATCGTCTAGCTTGGTTCAGTGATATACATTGCGGGCGCATAGTCGTGCGTCAAATGCGCCGTTTGCATGAAGAAAGAAAGCTGGATTCAATAGCCTGGGTTGTGATGCCTGATCATTTGCATTGGCTGTTCCAATTAGGCGAGACCAAATCACTATCAAATGTAATCAAAGATTTAAAAGGTAGAACCGCCATTGAACTCAACGCATATTTACAGCGCAAAGGAACAATATGGCAACACGGTTTTTACGATCATGGGCTACGTAAAGAAGAGGATATTAAAAAAATTTCGCGTTATATTGTCGCCAACCCGTTACGTGCTGGATTAGTGGAACAAATTACAGATTACCCATTATGGGATGCAATCTGGCTGTAGGGGCGAATTCATTCGCCCATTGTTGATGTTTTCACGAATCAATTTATACGGTGCCACGAGGCGAATAAATTCGCCCCTACAGATTCGATTGATGAGGGCTTTGAAATCATTGTCGTCCGAATAACCGGCCCAGTCCGCATCAACCTCGAACGATGAGCTTTAAGCGGATTTAGACGCTGCCTGCAATTTGTCGTAGACCAGCATGGCTGCTGCTATGTCCTCGCAGGCCATACCGATCGAATCAAAAATCACGGTAGCATCCGGATTCACTGGCCGCGTGCCGTCGAGGACTTCGCCAAGTTCGGCATAAATTTGGGTGTTGAATCGTCGTATGTTGCCGGACTCTGCCAACGTTCCTTCGCGGGAGTCGACAATAACGACGTGAGACATCGTCGCCGCATCAACCTCTGCGCTGTCTGCGCCAGCCCAACCGACGGATGCAACTTTCGCGCCGGGGTGCAGCCATTGACCTTCAAGCACAGGCTCGGTGGAGGATGTCGCCACTACAACCACATCCGCATCACGCACCGCTTCCTCGCGCGACATCGCCTTGCCGCCTACCTCTGCGGCAAGCTGCTCGGCTCGCTGTGGCGTGCGGCTCCAGATGCGGATGTCCTCGAACTTGCGGACGCAGGATAAGGCTTCAATATGCCGCCTGCCTTGCGCGCCGGCACCCAGAACCGCGAGAGTCTTCACATCCGGTGCGGCAACGGCATCGATATAGGCCGCGGTGACGGCTGCGGTACGCATCTCGGTAATCAAGCGGCCATCCAGCGTCACCAACGGTTCGCCGGTTTCGGGCCTGAACAGTACGATCGTCGCCATAACCGTAGGGCGATTTTTCTTGGCGTTGTCCGGGTAGAATGTGACGAGCTTGGCGCCCACCGCATGCGCGCTTGCTGCCGGCATGCTTCCGAAAAAACCGCCGTGCGGTTGAACGGCCGACATTCGGCGGGGAGGTTGATCGATTCGACCACGCGAGAAATCAATCATGGTCTGGCGCATCACCGGAATCAGGTCCTGCATGCTTAGAACGTTGGCTATCGTTGCTTCATCTATAAAATGCATCTGTATCCTCTAGTTAGGATGGACACCAAAAGTAGGTGCTGTAGGCGACAGTTTTTTGTTGTCCAACATTTTGTATCCGGTATTGGGTAAATTCGAATCATATCGTTATATTGATTGTCTGGGAATGATAGGCATAAACAGCATGCTCAACCGGACTAACCCCATTCGTTCTTGATAGGCGTAGGCCGGAATAAGGCCATCCAAGCGCGTCGCGCGAGGTGGCGTTTCCGGCGAATTTGGGCGGTGTTTGCCGGAAACGCTGATTCTCGCTATCGCTCGAACCGGCTTATTCCGGCCTACGGGACTAATTTTGATAGCGGTTTGTATGTTAGTATTTCCTCTAGTTTAGTATTTTGGGTATTTATCATTTCACTAAAGTCAATACTATCAAATGCCTTTACAGCCATCTCTTTAGCCCATTGCGGCATATGTGGAATTCTAGGAATAACCCCAAGAATTATTTGCTTCTTTTTTATATCAGAATAAGTCGGTTCAAATAGCTGTTTTCTTTTGGCGTGCTCCAGAATAACATCTCCAATAACAGCCTCTACCCTTTCTATTACTTCCAATATGCTTTTTCCAAAAGTTCCGTACCACTTATTTCCCTTTGGGTTTGGGACTTCTGGTGGAGCAATTAGCAAGGGGAATCCATTGATAAAAGTTGCGGCTGAACTGATGTCATACCCACGGTGAACAATGGAATTCCTTAACTCTCGTAAGTAATTGTAACAATCTTCACCAGATTTCCCGTCAAAAGCGAGGGCTCCAAATAGCTCAACACGAAAATCTTGATGATGCCTATAGCTTGGCTCTAGGAGAACCTCTATCGCAGCCATTAATGATATGAAGTAATTTGAATAAGCTATGCGTATTTCCTTCTGATCTTCAATAGTCAAGGGGGATCTAATAACGATTGCTTTTTCAAGATGAAAATTCTTGGACTCGAAATACCACTGAATAGCAGAAAGAGTTTCTTCATTCTTATAAGAGCCTGTAGCAAAAAATTCTTTCAGCATGTTATTTCCTAAAGCATAACGTAATATATACGACATCAATTGTCGTATAAAAAAATCGTGTTGCCGTGTATTTTCCATAACAACACCATTCACGCGCTACCGGTTCAGACATTGATGGCTTCCTTTTCGATTAACTCAGGGCGCAAGGCTTTTTCGGTGACTAGATCGACCGGACACCCTAACTGGTCTTCCAGGTAGAATTGCACGCCAAAATAGCGCGCCGAGGTGGCAGGCCCATCAAATCCAACCAGTATATCCACATCGCTGTTTTCACCGGCATCATCACGGGAGGTTGAACCGAATAAGGCCATTTGGGTAACACCAAACTGCTGCGCCAATACGGGTTTGGTTTTTCTGAGTATGGCTAAGGCGTTGTTGCGTTTCATGGGGATTTTCCGTCAAGGATAGCCAGCTATCAAAAGGCTGTATATATTCAGTGTACCAAAAAAAATCCATCTGACCGGGAGGATTTTTAAAGGTGTTCTTAAGCGCGTCGATGCGCGCGGTAAATCAGCTTGGCAGATGCGCTCTATAAAAGCCCAATACTATGTTAATATTGGCGTCTTGGATTTTTTATCGCCGCGCTAATGACTCATCCGTCTCCCCCCGCCCAATTAATCGACCGCTTCGGCAGAACCGTTGATTATTTGAGAATCTCGATTACCGACCGCTGTGATTTCCGCTGCCTGTATTGCATGGCTGAAGACATGACGTTCTTGCCGCGCGCGCAGGTTTTGACGCTGGAAGAGATTTATACGCTGGCGCAAGCCTTCGCCGAATTGGGGGTGAAGAAAATCAGGATTACCGGTGGCGAGCCTTTGGTCAGGAAAGGTGCGTTGGAGCTGTTGCAGAATATCGGGCGTATCGAAAGCCTGAATGAGCTGGTGATAACGACCAACGGCTCTCAGCTTGAAACGATGGCGGCGTCTTTAAAAGAGGCGGGCGTAAAACGCGTCAATATCAGCCTGGATACGTTGGATGCCGACAAGTTTAAGGCGATAACCCGAACCGGCGATTTGGCGCAGGTGCTTAGGGGCATTCAGGCCGCCAAGGCAGCAGGGTTTGAGCGGATCAAAATCAATGCGGTTATTCTTAAGGATAGGAACCATCAGGAAGTGAGCGACCTGGTTCGGTTTGCAGTCGATAACGGTATCGATATTAGCTTTATCGAGGAAATGCCGCTGGGCGTCGTCAGTCAGCATGACCGGGCGGACGCCTATTATTCCAGCGATTTGATCAAGGCTGATCTGGCGAAAAATTTTACTTTAGTCGCGACGCCTGAAAAAACCGGCGGGCCGTCGAATTATTTTAATGTGGCAGGGACGCAAACCCGCGTCGGTTTTATTTCTCCGCACAGCGAAAATTTTTGCAGCACTTGTAACCGGGTGCGCTTAACCGTTGAAGGACGCTTGCTGTTATGTTTGGGTAATGAGCATTCGGTCGATTTAAAACAGGTTATCAGGGCTAATCCGGGCGACATGGCGGTGCTGAAACAGGCCATTGTCGAGGCGATGCTGATTAAGCCGGAAAAACACGAATTTAATATTAACGAGCAGCCGGTTATATTGCGTTATATGAATATGACGGGGGGATGAAAAGCAGGCGAAAGGCTCAAGACGAAAGGCGAAAAAGCCACGTGAGACATTGAGCCTTGAATCTTGAACAAGCGGGACTGGGTTTGCAACCCCGTCCCTAACGTTTCTGTGATGCCAAAGCTCACTAGTTACACTTAACCAAAGCAAAACGTTTCGAGCGGGGCAACATGCCCCGCCCGGCTGGGGGCCTTTTGTCTTTCGCCCTTAGCCTTCTTTCACCTTTTACCTGAGATTTCAAAAATGTCTTTCGCCCAGCTCGGTTTAGCCGACGAACTCCTTAAAGCCGTAGCCGATCAAGGCTATGTCACGCCTACACCGGTACAACAAAAAGCCATTCCCTTGATCCTTGAAGGCAAGGACGTGTTGGCAGGCGCACAAACCGGAACCGGAAAAACCGCCAGTTTTACTTTGCCGTTATTGCAACGGCTGGCCGAGAATCATGATCCGCATCAAAAACCGCGCCGCGTTCGAGCACTGATTTTAGTGCCGACCCGTGAACTGGCCGCGCAGGTCTATGAAAGCGTAAAAACTTACGGCGCACATTTGCCGTTCCATGCGGAAGCGGTGGTCGGCGGTGCGAGTATCGGCATCCAGACCCGTCAATTACGCCGGGGTTGCGACATCGTGGTGGCGACGCCGGGCCGCTTGATCGACCATGTACAGCAGCGCAATATCAACCTGTCCAACGTGGAAGTGCTGGTGCTGGATGAAGCGGATCGTATGCTCGATATGGGCTTTTTGCCCGATATTAAGCAACTTATGGCGCTGATACCCAAGAAACGGCAGAGCCTGTTGTTTTCTGCGACTGTGCCCAATGCGATCAAATCGTTGGCCGCGCAGTTATTGAACAATCCCGTTGAAGTCGAAGTCGCCAAGCAGAATGCCACGGCTGAAAATGTCGCGGAACGGGTTTACGGCATCGGCCGCGAGTATAAGCGCGAATTACTGTCTTACCTGATCGGCAGCAATAATTGGAAGCAGGTTTTGGTTTTTGTGCGCACCAAGCACGGCGCAGATCGTCTGGAAAAACAGTTGATTGAGGACGGCATCCGCACGGCGGCGTTGCATGGCGATAAAACGCAGGGCGCACGTAATAAAGCGTTGGAGCAGTTTAAAACCGGCAAGGTTTCTGTGTTGGTTGCGACCGATATTGCCGCGCGCGGTCTGGATATTGACGATCTGCCGCATGTGGTGAATTTCGATGTGCCGCAGGTGCCGGAAGATTATATCCACCGGATTGGTCGTACCGGACGCGCCGGTTCAAGCGGCGAGGCCTTGTCGCTGGTGTGTCCGGAAGAAGCCTGGATGCTGGTGGAAATCGAGAAACTGCTCAAGCGGCAAATTCCGCGGGTGGCCGATACCGGCTATGAGCCGGTTTCACTGAAGGTGATGGATGCGCCTAAAAAGAACGCGCCCAATAAAACGACCGGCAAAAAGGATATGCGGCATACCAAAAAACCCGCAGTTCGCGGCGCTAAACCGACGGTTCGCGGCGTTAAACAGCCGGACAGCAAGCGGATCGAATCAAGAGGCAAGGGACGGTCGGGTTCCAGAGGCAAGGCTTAAGGTTCATTAGCATAATGCGTCGTATGGTTGGGTTCGGTGGCATACGTCGAGCTCTTGCTAATAAAACATTTGCAAATACTCGGCAAAATTAAATACCCGATTGCGTTGATAGCCGGTGGTTTCTATCAATATGTTCTGATCGACAAACGCTTGTACCAAGTCGTTGGCGGCTTTGGTTGAAAGCCCGGTCATGTCTTGTACATCCTTGATGGTGACTCTCGGTTTTGTAAAAAGCTGATCAAAAAATTCATGGCCTATTTTTGTGCGTTTGCCAAGATGCAGTATTTTTTCTTTTTCAATGGCCGCTTTTAAGTCAACTATCTTCTCTAAGGTTAAAACCGAATTTTCCGCAGTTTGAATAACACCTGTTAAAAAAAACCGAAGCCACTGGCCTAAGTCATTTTTGCTGCGAACCAGGGTTAAGTTGTCATAATACAAGGACTTGTTCTTATCAAGAAAATCAGAAAGATACAAAAGCGGTTTTGCCAGAATCCCACTGGAAACAAAGTATAGTGTAATCAATAGACGACCGATTCTGCCATTACCATCCAAAAACGGGTGTATGGTTTCAAATTGGTAGTGGGCAATGGCAATACGGATAAGATGCGGAATTTTTATGTCATCATTGTGTAAAAATAACTCCAGGTCAGACAATAATTCCGGTAGCTCATGATGTGCTGGCGGTATAAATACCGCATCGGCAAGACTGGCGCCGCCAATCCAGTTTTGAGATTGTCTGAACTCGCCCGGGCTTTTATGTTCTCCTCTTACGCTGGAAAGCAGAATTTTGTGCGTGTTTTTGATAAGACGATTGGACAATGGCAGGGTATTAAGTTCTTCAATGGCATTGTTCATGGCCGTTATATAGTTTTTAACCTCTTGCTGATCGTCCCTTTTTTCAGGAGCTATGTCTTTTTCTGCTATCAATACCTCGTCAATATTGGTCTGAGTGCCTTCGATTCGGCTGGAATCAACGGCTTCTTTAACAATGTGCATCATGATAAACATGTCAATATTGGGAACAAACCGAGAGAAAGAATTCAACTCGCCTAGTTTTAAAGAGGCTCCCTCAAGCAGTTCATTAATGGTTCCGTCCGTCCAATCAAATGTATGGTTGATATGATTAGGAAGAAAATATTGGTATTGATAGCCCTTTTGATAAGAACCGGAGACAAAATCGTTAATGTTCATAAAATACTCCAAAGTAAACTATAGAAGTAGATGATTTACTTTGTTGTCTAAAGGTAAACCATGGATGCTAGTAGTTTACTTTATTGCCTAAAAGTAAACTATGGTTGCTGGTAGATTACTTTATTACCTGAAAGTAAACTATAGTTACTAGTAGATTGCTTTATTAACTGATGTTACGCAGTTATTCGAATTTCGATCGCTTTAACATTAAGGAGTCGCTAGCGCGACACTTGATTGAATCGGGTTGTCGCACCCGAAAGCGAGTTACTTTCTTTTGCTTCGCCAAAAGAAAGTAACCAAAGAAAAGGCGACCCGGTTACCGCTTACTTCCTGCGCTCCTCGCTTTTATCGAGGGTCAGCAGAAGTGGCTCCCGCCCCTCTGCTGACGCGCGGCAAACGGGAGAAATGCCATCCGTGCGTAACATCAGTTATTTAAGGTAAAGCATGGAAGTACATACATTACTTTGTTGGTGCTGATGGGATGCTTGGTGGTTAGAGTGGTTCGGTTGGGGTAGCTTACTCCTGAATCAATATCCAGGGTTTGACGACAACGGCCCATACATCAGCATCAGCCTCAAACCAGTCGGCTGCCTGTTGGTCTGAGACCAAAGCAACTTGATTGCTTTGCATCCATAACGCAACCTGGTCTTTATTGTCGATGGAAAACTGGTAGGCCACATCGACTAAATCCAGGTCTGATGCAATAAATACCGCAGCGCCGGCGGCAAAAAAGCGTTGCAGTTCCTTCCAGGCAATTTGCGATGTTTCCAGATTTACTTTTTCTCTGGCAATATCGCAACCGTTTGATTCGTTCATGATTTTCTCTTTGTTGTGGGTAGGTGGTGTGTTATTTGCACATTTGAATTAGTGTCGTTATCTGCTCTGCTGTTATTCTATAGCTTGCGATTATAAATTACTAAATCAAGAGAGATAAATCATGTCGTTTTTTGAGTCAATAACAAAGAAATCCAAGTTGAAAGCCGCCATAAAACAAACAACGGAGGCGCGCAGCAGCGATGGACATACGGCCGATCAACTGTTTAAAAAAGTCTATCAGGATTATGCCGAAGTTGTTGCTAACGAGCCGTTGATTGCTGAAGCTTTATATAACTGGGGACTTGCTTTGTTGCATCAGGCGAGAACCAAGTCGGGTGAGGCGGCGGCCAATCTTTATCAGGATGCCATTGCTAAATTCTCCTTTTGCTTGACTATTGAGCCCGCTTATCTAGGCGCGGCATTGGATGGCGGTGTTGCTTATATGGAATTGGCCCGGGTTAAAGCGGTTGAAGCCAATGATAGTTTATATGAACGGGCCAAAAGCTATTTCGAAAAGGCCAATGCGATTCAGGCCGGATCGGCTTCTTATAATGTAGCTTGTATTTATGGCTTGCGAAGCGAGAAAGAAGGCTGCCTGAATGCGTTGGAAATCTCTAAAAACAAGGGCTATTTACCGGTCGTCGCCGATATTATTGCTGACCCGGATCTTGATCGTGTTAAGCATCAGGACTGGTTTGTTGACTTTATGGAATCTTTAAATAAAAAACCGGAAGCGGCTGTTGAAGTTAGCGAGGCCGTTGTCAAAGAGGCCGCTTTGAACGAAAAAGCCGACGTTGTGGAAAATCCTGTTGTTGCCGATACGCCGATAATTGAAAAGGTCGAAGTCGAAGATGATTCTGTGGAAGATGCCGCCGCTGTTGCCGAATCCGAAGTCGTAGAGCATAACACGCTAGTCGCTGAAGATGCGGCAGTACCTGAAAAAACCGAAGTTGCGGCTGAAGCCGATGTCGTAGCGGAAGAAGTCAAGTAGTGATGTCCTCCTTTAGATATATGGTAATTGCGGGGTTGATGGCCGCAGTAGTTCAACCGGTTCTTGCCGCTGATGAGGGTTTAAGTCAAACATTCGCAACCTGTATGGATCAAGCCGGTGGCGTTACTCCATCAATGGTTGAATGCATGAATGTGGAAACGGAACGGCAAGATGTGAGGTTAAACAAAGCTTATCAGGATATTATGGCCGGCCTTTCTCCTGAACGTAAGAAGCAGTTACAGGAAGCCCAACGCTTATGGCTTAAATACAGAAAGGCTAACTGTGATTTTTATTACGATCCTGATGGTGGAACGATAGCCAGGGTCAGTGCAAACGATTGTTTCATGTCCGCTACGGCGGCGCGGGCTAAGGAACTAGAGGCTTTTAAGCAGCAGGAATGAAAAAATCATGGGTTAACCGGGTAACACGCCGCTAATAAAGCCTGCATTTTAGCTAATCCCAGTTTTCGGGTTAATTCGATATTGTGTTGGGGGATGTTTTCCGGATCGGGGTAGCTGGCTACGGCCCGGTCTAGGCTGGTTTCCCGTAGCAAGTGCAGCATGGGGTAGGGTGAGCGATTGGTGTAGTTTGCGGCATCGTCCGGATCGCTACCTTGAAAGCAGTAATCAGGATGGAAACTTGCCAGCTGGTAAGTGCCTTCATAGCCTTGTTCAATCAACAGCGATTCGGCGATTTCAACAAAATCCAGGTAGTCGTCGAATTCTGCAAACGCATCTGCATAAATCAGCAGCGTGGTTTCAATGCCGGATTCGGTATCCAGTCGATCACATTCAAGTATCAGGTTCAGCAAGCATTGTTCGATTTCTGTGTCGCGATCGACGCTGAAGTGAATACTGCCTCGTTCCAGTTCGCGCCTTGCGAATGGGCAGATGCTGTGCTCAATGATGACGGACTTTAACCACGTTAATGTCGCGGCTTTAACATGTTGATCGGGCAGGGTTTTATGGGTCATGGTTGGTTGCCGGTTAAAACAAAAAAGCCCCGTTACTTAGGGGCTTTTGGGGTGACGCAAGCTGCATTATTATTTATGACTGATGCCGGCTGCGATTCTTTTATCTCTTTCTTCGCTGGCTTTTTCGATTTTTGAAAAAAACCGGAGTATGTCGGTGGAGGAAAGAATGCCGACCAGTTTGTTGTCTTTATCGACGACAGGCAATGCGCCGATTTTATTGTCGGCCATTTTTGCAGCCGCTTCCGAGGCATAGGTGTCAGGGTTAACGGTTATCACGCCCCGGTGCATGATATGCTGCACTTTTTTCGGAATCACATGCAGTTCTGTAGCGCCTGTGCCGGTTGCCGCTTCAATGGCATTAGAGTTGCTTTTTGGACCCAGCGCTTTGTACAGGTCTCGGTCGGATACAATCCCGATAACTTTGCCTTTTTCAACGACGGGTAAGTGACGAATTCTTTCGTAATGAATCAAGAAAAAGACACGATCAATCAAATCGTGCTGCTCGACTGTAAATACTTTTGAAGTCATTAAATCTTCAACACGCATTATTATTCCCCCTGAATGTAAAAAAACTGACTAAGAATAGGGAAATAAACGTATTTTTACAAGAGATAAAATTTGATGTGTTATAAAATAATCAGTCACACTTTTATTTGGTTTTGCAGGTCGGATTAAGCTAACCCGACTGACGCGAGCTGTTATGTTAGAGTCTAAATCTGTCTTAGCGACACAATGGAGTTAGTTATGCGCATCATCCTGTTGGGGAGTCCCGGTTCCGGTAAAGGAACTCAAGCTCAATTTATTACTGAAAAATACGCTATTCCGCAAATTTCAACGGGTGATATGTTGCGAGCCGCAGTGCGGGAAGGAACACCGTTGGGTGTTGAAGCAAAAAAAGTGATGGATGCCGGTGGCCTGGTTTCCGATGATATTATTTTAGGCTTGATCAAAGAGCGTATTACTCAAGCCGATTGCGCTAACGGCTTTTTGCTGGACGGTTTTCCCCGGACCATTGCTCAAGCTGAAGGCCTGAACGAAATGGGCGTGAGCATCGATACGGTTATTGAAATCGTGGTGGAAGATGAGGAAATTGTAAAGCGCATGGCCGGCAGAAGGGTGCATTTACAATCCGGGCGCACTTATCATGTCGAGTTTAATCCGCCTAAAATTGAGGGCGTTGATGATGTGACCGGGGAGCCTTTGATTCAGCGCGATGACGATAAAGAAGAAACCGTGCGTAAACGGCTCAGCGTTTATCATGAACAGACTAAGCCTTTGGTTGGGTTTTATTCAGCGCCGGAACAGCAGGTCAAGTTCAGTTCGATAGCCGGTGTCGGCAGTGTCGATGACATTACCAAAAAAGTTTTTGCGGTTTTAGGGTAGCCATAGGTTGGGTTGACGGCTTTTGTGCCTCGGAGAGTATTATCCTTAATCCAGCACATTAGAGCACCCAATGTTGGGACGCAACATGGCACTCAAAAATATTCCATGATTATCGGTGTTCAAATTTCAGAATAAAAGGTTTTAAAATTAATGACAAAGAAAGTTGCAGTTTTACCGACCGGCCTATGTTTAGGTTGCGTTACCGTGCTATGGGTGTGTACAGCTATGTCAGCTACACAGAAGGGTGGATAAGATGACCAAGTTATATAACGTTGCTGTGGTTGGCGCTACCGGTGCGGTGGGTGAAGCCATGCTGTCTATTCTGGAAGAGCGTAATTTCCCTGTCGGCGAGGTTTATGCCTTGGCCAGCAGTAATTCAGTGGGTAAAAGAATTCCTTTTAAAGGCGGGTCTTTGGCCGTGCAGGATTTGGCTACCTTCGATTTTTCAAAGGCGCAAATCGGACTGTTTTCGCCGGGTGCATCCGTGTCGGCGGAATACGCGCCAAAGGCCGCCGCAGCGGGTTGCATTGTTATTGATAACACCTCGCAGTTTCGCTATGACGACGATATTCCGCTGGTGGTGCCGGAGGTTAATCCCGAAAAAATCGCCGATTATAAAAACCGTGGCATTATCGCAAATCCGAATTGCTCAACTATCCAGATGTTGGTGGCGTTAAAGCCCATTTACGACGCGGTGGGGATTGAGCGCATCAATGTATGTACCTATCAGGCGGTTTCGGGCACAGGTAAAGAAGCCATAGAAGAGTTGGTTAAGCAAACGACCAGTTTGCTGAATATGCAACCCATCATCACAAACGTCTACCCTAAACAGATCGCTTTTAATGTGTTGCCGCAGATTGACGTATTCATGGACAACGGCTACACCAAGGAAGAAATGAAGATGGTTTGGGAAACCCGAAAAATCCTGGGCGATGACAGCATTTTGGTTAATGCAACGGCAGTGCGGGTTCCGGTTTTTTACGGACATTCCGAGGCCGTGCATATTGAGACCCGTAAAAAAATCGACGCGGCGACAGTCAGAGCCTTGCTTGAGAAGGCGCCCGGTGTGACGGTTATGGACGAGCGTAACGATGGCGGTTATCCGACGGCGGTGACTGAGTCTTCAGGCAATGACGATGTGTTTGTAGGACGCATTCGGGAAGACATTTCGCATCCTCAAGGAATCGATTTGTGGGTGGTGGGTGATAATGTTCGAAAAGGCGCGGCATTAAACAGTGTGCAAATAGCAGAAGTGCTGGTAAAAAATTACATCTAGACTAAGCTTGTGTACATATTTGACTGGACGCGGTAAGAAACTGTGGTAACTATTGTGAAGAAGAGCGGCGTGCGCAATTTAACTAAAACTTTAGCGGTTGTATCGTTGCTTGCGCCGGCTAGTGGCCATACGCTAGGTATTGGTGAGATTAAATTGCATTCGGCCTTGAATCAAAATCTGGATGCTGAAATTGCGTTAACACTGTCAGGCGAGAACGTATCGGACATCAAGGTAAACTTGGCCCCACCTGAAAAATTTGATGAGGCGGGGGTGTCATGGAACTATTTTCTGTCGAAAATTAAACTTGAAACCGTTACTCATTCAAATGGCACGGCAGTCATTAAGCTGACTTCGAAGGAAGCGTTAAAGGAACCTTTTTTGGATTTTTTGCTCGAAGTCAGCTGGCCCAAAGGCAATTTGTATCGTGAATTTACTGTCTTGGTGGATCCTCCTTCAGTTTACAACCAGGCAACCATTCCCGTTTCAACCAGTACTGAAAACTATGCGAAACCGCCAGTCACTATGCCTCAACGTCAATCGCATGCAAATGGACAAAGCAGTGAGAGCGAATATGGGCCTACACTTGGAAATGATACGCTTTGGAGCGTGGCTGACCGGGCAAGAGGACAGAGCGACGTTTCTGTAGAGCAGATGGTGATTGCGATTTATGAAGCAAACCCTCAAGCATTCTATAAAGGAAATGTTTATGCATTAATGTCTGGAAAAATGCTGAAGATTCCTGAAAGAGAGGCCATTTTAAAATTATCACGCAATCAGGCATTAGCGGAATTCAACCGGCATACAAAAGCCTGGAAAAACCATTCGTCTCCTGCCCATGTTGAAACAGCCAAGGAAAAGTCCGCCCTGAGCAGAGCCGAAGGGCCTGGCGATAATCAGTTAACGCTGGTTGCCCCGACCAAGGCGGCGGTCGCCGATCATGCCGTGGTAGCGTCGGTTAATGAGCAGGCAAGGGCTGAAAAGAAAGCAGCGGATGCATCTGCGATCGTTAAAGGTAAAGCTGAAGAGGGGGCAAGTGACGCAGCTACACAAAGCAAGGTAGCGGAGTTGGAAAAACAACTGGCGATGATGCAGGAAATGATTGCTTTAAAGGATCAACAGCTCGCAGCTTTGCAGAATAAGTTTCAGGAACATCCTGTTGGTCAAGAACAGGCAGCGCCGGTCGAAGTTGTGGCAGCCAAACCTGTCGACCAAGTAACACCTGCTCCTCAACCGGCCGAGCCGACGCCAGGCGAAGTCGTTGCGGCCAAACCTGTCGACCAGGTAACACCAGCCCCTCAACCGGTCGAGCCAGTGCCAGGCGAGGTTATGGCGGCGAAACCTGTGAATCAAGCGCCACCGGCTCCCCAGCAAGCAGTTGTTCAACCCGTGCAGCCAGCGGCTCAACCGAAACCTGAAGGTAGTTTATTCGATCCGTCCTATCTGAGGATAGGGGGTGCCGGATTGGCAATTTCGGCACTGCTTGGCTGGCTTTGGTGGCGGAAACGCAAGGTTGACGAGGAAACGAATACAGAGAGTATGTTCGCCACTTCCAGCATGATTAAAATACCTGACGCCGATGAAAGTCTTTCCGTACCGGTTGTCGAAGAGGGTGCAGTTCATGATGTAGGCACAGTAGGCGAAAGTTCTTTCTTAAGTGAGTTTACACCGAGTGATTTTGACTCATTTGATACCGATCAGGGGGAAATTGATCCTATATCCGAGGCTGATGTGTATCTTGCTTATGGTCGTTATCAGCAGGCCGAAGAATTAATACGGCAGGCGATTAAAGACCAGCCGAATCGCGATGAATGTAAATTGAAGTTGCTGGAAATTTTTTATGCTAACGAAAGCAAAACGGCTTTTGAAGCCTATGCGAATGAACTGGTAGAGGCGGGTAAGCGGAGTGAGGTCGAGTTTTGGGAAAAAGCGGCAGAGATGGGGCGTGAAATTTGTCCTGACTCGCCGTTATTTTCTTCCGGGGAGGCTCTGTTCGCAGTGGCTGACAATACACCCGTTGAAAATAGTGACGAAAACATCGGTGGGAGAGCGGATGTAATGACTGGAACGGTTTCTTTCGGAGACTTGGACAGCGAAGGTTTTTCCAAGGAAACAACGGCGTTGAAGGGCGACGAGCCGGATACTGATTTAACTTCATCTGAAGCCGATTCTTTTGTTGATGAGCAGCGAAATAACGAAGACATTGACTTTGATTTAAGCTCATTCTCAATGGATACCAAAGAATCGGATGAAGCGGAAAAAGGCGTTATCGCTTCCAATACGCTTGCGGATAAGTCCTCAGGAGCGCAGATAGAAGACATCGATTTCGATTTAAGCTCATTCTCAATGGATACCAACGAATCGGATGAAGCGGAGAAAGGTGTTATCGCTTCCAATACGCTTGCGGATAAGTCCTCAGGAGCACAGATAGAGGATATTGACTTTGATTTAAGTTCATTCTCAATGGATACCGAAGAATCGGATGAAGCGGAGAAGGGTGTTATCACTTCCAACACGCTTGCGGATAAGTCCTCAGGAGCGCAGATAGAGGATATTGACTTTGATTTAAGTTCATTCTCAATGGATACCAACGAATCGGATGAAGCGGAGAAAGATGTTATTGCTCCAAGCACTTTTTTGGGCAAGCCCTCAGGAGCGCAAATAGAAGACATCGATTTCGATCTAAGCTCATTCTCAATGGACAGCAAAGAATCAGACGAAGCTGAGAACGATGTTGCTGCTCCCGGCGCCTTATCGGACATGCCTTCAGGGACACAGCCAGCCAGCCAACAGCAGGAATTTGAATCTTACGAATTTAGCTTTAGTTCCGATAATGCTAAAACAAAAGAAATCGACAGTCTTGATTTTAGCGCTTTAGAAAATAGCGATAAAAAGCAACAGGACGTTGATTTTTCTGCGGATAAGGCATTAGATTTTAATGATGATTTTGGCGACGATTTCGACTTTAACTTTGATTTGGATGAGCCTCTGACAACAAGTGGGCAGTCCAATCAATATGATGAATTCGGTGTTTCCGATCTTACCGATATGGACGAGTTGGAAACGAAGCTGGATTTGGCAAAAGCCTATGTCGATATGGGCGATGCAGAAGCGGCCAAAGATATTGCCAAAGAGGTGCTTGAGCAAGGTACGGCCGAGCAAAAAAAAGCAGCCAAAGCGTTACTTGACGAGTTGGACTGAAATTGGTTTTTGCAGCCATAAAAAAAGCCCTTTATGGGCTTTTTTTATGGCTTAGTATTTGCCAAAGTTTTCCAGGATAAATTTTTGGTGGCATGTGAAATTTAAGGTGCGTTGCTGCAGCATGAGAAAGTGCCGATGGGTGCTCGCATAATTATTATTTAACAGGCAGCTTTCTAGCGCATTTGCCGGTTGCTGAATGTCCATTAAGCCACAAAAACTCACCGAACCATTCAATTTGTGTGTAATTTCCCGGGCAAGATCGTATTGCTTGTTTTCCAGTGCATCTTTGATGTCAATGACTTGCAACGGTAGTTCCTCGAACAATTTTTCAAAAAGGGTCAGCGTAAGGTGCCGGTTGTTTTTGGTCTTACTCAGGAGTATTTGGATATAATCTAAAGCTAAAGCCTTTGTTTTCCAAAGATCTATAAGCTCATTGAGTCGTTGCTCAGTTATGGGGCCAGTCAGGATGTCGTCAAACTCTGTTGGACATTGTTGCTCGCTTTGGGAGTCTTTTGCTGGATTAACGATAGCAATGACCGGTGTTTTGCTGTTCATGCCAAGAGGGTCTTTGATGCGAGCGATAAGTTCCGACTGCCAAGGATGGCGGAAGTGTCGCAATCGGTCGGGAATCGATGCGACCGACTGCCAGGGATGGCGGCCGAGACTGCTCCCGGCAGTCCTCGGCATTTCCTCCATCCATGGAGGGCAGAAGTGTCGCAATCGGTCGGGAGTCGTTGCGACCGAACAGTTTACAGGCAAGTCAAGCAGTATCAGGTCGAATTGAGTCGTTTCAATGTGCATTAAAATATCATCGTATTGGGTGGTTGCAATAATATCTTGGCGGCGTTGATTAAATGATGAATGGTTAATGTCGATGTCACCGGTCATTAATACAATAAATGGCTTCTTCAATGGCATTTTTATTTTTCCTGAGGAATGATGCTGCTTTGATGAGGAATTGCACAGAGATCATCAAGAGCATTTATCGTGGAGTGGTTGGGTCGTTTTGGCTGTGATAGAAGGTTTTATTTAATTTCATTATGTGTGTAATAAGGTGTCGGTTTTCTGGCGGCTTCATTTTTTAAGGTCGCGGTTCTTTGAGCGTATTTATTTGCTTAACTATTCGAGACTTATAATTAATACTTGGTGCAGTTAATTATTAACGTTTACAAGTATTCCTATCTTATTCTTTTAAAAGGATCTTTTTTCTTGTATGATTTGGTTTTACGATGTCGGTTAATGATAGCATTCAGCTGTTGGTTAGTGTTGTTTACAGAGGTAAGTGGATTGCAGTTATAGTTTATTAGATTGTTTTTGCACGTATTATTATTCTGTGGACTTCAAATTGCTTAATTACTGATTAAAAACTAAAGGGTTTGTAACATGGCTGAACTTGAGCAAGAAGGCGGAGAAGGGAAAAAATCTCCTAAAAAGCTGATTATCATTATTGTCGCGGCAGTAATTTTATTAGCAGTGGGTGGCGGTGTCACTTTCTTCCTTATGAAAGGGGATTCATCGAAAGGCGAAAAAGTTGAACATGTTGACGAGGATGAGGCGGCAGCTCATGCAGAAAAACTCTATTTTGATATGAGTAAGCCCATTGTTGTCGACTTTCCCAAGGGGGCGACAGTTAAACACGGACGAATTACGGTGTCTATATTGGTAGAAGGCGCCGAAACTATTGAGGTTTTGAAGAAAAATGAACCTATGATGCGCAATAATCTGTTGATGCTGATTGGTGCGCAGGATCCAGCCAATTTGAATACCCGTGAAGGAAAGGAGATGTTAGCTAAAGCCATGTTGGATGATGTGACCGCCGTTTTAATAAAAATGGCAGGGAAGGGGCAGGTTAAAGAGATATTTTTTACTTCATTTGTAATGCAATAACATGAGTGATTTACTCTCGCAGGCAGAAATCGATGCACTGCTAAACGGTGTTAGCGACGGAGATATTGAAACAGAGGATGAGTCCGAGTTTTATTCTGAAGCGGGCGCTGAAGAATTTTATGAAAAAGGCGTGGTCAGAGAGTATGACTTTGCCAGTCAGGAAAGAATTGTCCGGGGGCGTATGCCGACCCTGGAAATGGTTAATGAGCGGTTTGCCCGATTTATCCGTATTTCGTTATTCAATTTCCTACGTCGTTCGGCGGAAATTTTTATATCGGGCATTCAGGTACAAAAATTTTCTGAATATATACAAGGACTGCTGGTTCCAACCAACTTAACGATTGTTCGGTTTAACCCTTTACGTGGCAAGGCGTTGATCGTCATTGATCCGCGACTGGTTTTTACCGTAGTAGACAATTTTTTTGGCGGTGCCGGACAATTTTATAATCAGACCGAAGGCAGGGAATTTACACCGACTGAAATGCGCGTGGTTCGGATAATCATTGACATGATTTTCAAGGACTTGAAGGAAGCCTGGAAGCCGGTCATGGAACTCGATTTTGAATATGTGGGCGCAGAAATTAATCCGCGGTTTGCCAATATTATCGGACCTGGAGAGATCATTGTTATATCCACCATTCATGTCGAGCTGGAAGGCGGGGGCGGTGACGTCAATATTGCAATGCCCTATGCGATGCTTGAGCCAATCCGGGAGTTGCTGGATGCCATCAGTAGCGACAGTGGCGAGGTAGACGGCGGTTGGCAGGCCGCATTGCGTGGCGAAGTGCTGAGAGCGGAAGTGAGTATAAACAGTCTTCTGGTGGAAAAAAATATGACCATAAGAGACGTGATGCGGTTAAAAAAAGGCGATGTAATACCTATTGATATGCCGGATACGGTGATTCTTAAAGCGGAAGGAATTCCGGTATTTGAAGGTAAGGTCGGCATTTCGGATGGTAATTATGCGATACAGATTATCGATAAGGTAAAGTCTTGAATCAACCTGGCGCAATTCAGGATTTGATTGTAACAATATTAAGTTGGGAAATAAGATGAGCGAATATCCAAATACACCAGAGGACGGGGAAACGATTGATGATTTTGAGGCGGCTGCATTCCAGGAATTTAATAATCAGTTTGAAGATAAAAAGTCGTCTTCAAGCGTAGGCGATGAAGTTAATCTTGATGTTATTTTGGATGTTCCCGTTACCATTTCCATGGAAATAGGCCGGACACAGATTAATATCAGAAATCTTTTGCAGTTAAACCAGGGCTCGGTTGTTGAGCTGGAGCGTTTTGCCGGAGAACCGCTTGATGTGCTGGTAAACGGCACACTGATCGCTCATGGTGAAGTGGTAGTGATCAATGATAAATTCGGTATCCGCTTAACCGATGTCATAAGTCCATCGGAACGGGTTAAACGATTAGCCTGATGCCTGAAAAAATAATGGTCGCGTGGCTGATGTTCTGGTGGTTTCCTGCCAGCTTTGCTGCGCCGGGCGTGGACGTTCCAAAACAGGCAGTCAGGACGATTTCTTCCGGAGATATGCTCCATTGGGGCGTTGGGCTGCTGATAGTCTTGGCTGTCTTTTTTTTCTGTGTCTGGGGAATGCGCAAGTTAAGCGGAATCTCTGTCAACGGCGCAGAAAAAATGCGTATTGTCGGCGGCCTGTCGTTGGGTATGCGGGAAAAAGTCATTTTGCTCCAGGTCGGGAAAAAACAGCTTATTTTGGGTGTGACGCCGGGACGTATAGATGCTTTGCATGTGTTGGAAGGTGAAGATTGTTTGAATAGCAATGAGCCTCCGTCTATCGGGAAAGACAGCGGATTTGCCGCCATTGTGAAGCAAGCGATGAAGGGACGATCTGATGGCTAAAAACATTTGGTATCGGTTGTTGATTATCGGCATGGCTTTTTTGTTGATCGAAACACCGGCTTACGCGGCAGCGGGGATTGAAGCGGTCACCGTGACGACGGGCAAGCAAGGCGCCCAGACGTATACGGTAACAATCCAGATTCTGGCGTTAATGACCTTGTTAACGGTGCTTCCGGCGTTGTTGTTGACCATGACTTCATTTACCCGAATCATGATTGTGCTCAGCTTGCTACGGACGGCTTTAGGCACCGGTTCGGCGCCGAGTAATCAGGTGTTATTAGGCTTGTCCATGTTTTTGACTATTTTCATTATGATGCCGGTTTTTGACAAGGTGAATGCCGAAGCCGTCCAGCCGTATCTCGAAGAAAAAATTGACGTTACTGTCGCCATTGAAAAAGCATCCGAACCCTTCCGGCAATTTATGCTAAAACAGACCAGAGAGGCCGATCTGGAGTTATTTATCAGGATTTCCGGCAAGGCGGAGCTGGAATCGGCCGAAAATGTGCCGTTTTCGTTATTGCTGCCGGCTTTTGTGACCAGTGAATTGAAAACGGCATTTCAAATAGGCTTCCTGATTTTCCTGCCTTTTTTAGTCATCGATTTGGTGGTTGCCAGCGTACTGATGTCCATGGGTATGATGATGTTGTCACCGATGATTATTTCCCTGCCTTTTAAAATAATGCTGTTTGTTCTCGCTGACGGCTGGTCTTTGATCATGGAAATGCTGGCGGCAAGTTTTTATGTTGTGTAAGGTCGGCAGGTAAATTATGGTACCGGAAACGATTTTTATGGTTGGGCAGGAAGCGATGATTGTTGCGGTTAAGCTGACTGCGCCGGTGTTGCTACCCTCTCTGGCGGTCGGTCTGATTATTGCGATGTTTCAAGCGGCAACCCAGATTAATGAGGCGACCTTGACATTTGTGCCCAAGGTCATCGTGATCGGCATTGTTTTGATGATTATGGGGCCGGGGATGCTGCAAATGTTCCTTGATTATTTTCAGGGCTTGATCAGGGATATTCCGCATTTAATTGGTTGAATTTTGAACTTTACCGAAGCGCAAATTCTCAGCCAAACGGCATTGTTTATCTGGCCGTTAATGCGCATTAGTGCGATGTTTGTAGCTGTGCCGCTGTTTAGCATTAAAGCCGTGCCGGCCCGAGTCAGGCTGATCCTTTCTGTGGTCATAACGCTTGTGGTCATGCCTTTGCTTCCTCCTTTGCCGTCTGTTGAAATGTTCAGTTACGCCGGGTTTATGACGGCTATTGCACAGGTTATGATCGGGTTGACGACCGGTTTTATTCTACAGTTGGTTTTTGCCGCAGCCGTTTTTGCAGGGCAAGGCGTTGCTTTAAGTATGGGTTTGGGTTTTTCGATGATGGTCGATCCGCAAAGCGGACAGCAGGTGCCGGTGATTGCGCAGCTTTATACGGTGACCACTACGTTAATTTTTATCAGCTTGGATGGACACTTGTTGTTAATACAAATGCTGTTGGATAGCTTTAAAACCTTGCCCATCGGCATTGAGGGCATAGATAAAGCGGGCATCTGGTCGATTATTGCCTGGAGCAGCCGGATGTTTGCCGGCGGTTTATTGTTAACCATGCCTATCATTGCCAGTCTGTTGTTGGTGAATATTATTTTTGGGGTGGCGGCCAGAGCGGCTCCGCAATTACAAATTTTTTCAGTGGGCATACCGGTAACCTTGATGTTGGGTCTGCTGTTGATTTGGAAAACATTGCCTGATGTGCTGGATCAATTTTCGGGAATGTTAACGGATGCCTACGATTTGATCGGGCAGTTGTTGCGATTGTAGATGAGTTATGTCAGATAACGACGATAAAACCGAAGACCCCACCGGTAAGCGTCTTGCCGACGCCAGAAAGAAAGGCCAGATTCCAAGGTCCAGGGAACTTAACACCTTTGTCATCCTGATGGCGAGCGCTACTATGTTGCTTACGCAGGGCGGCACAATCGGCAATGGACTGTTAAAAATCATGCGGACTACGTTTCAGCTGAGCCGCGCAGCCATTTTCGATCCCGATAGCATAACGCTGTATTTAAAGCAGGCCATGATAGACACGGTCATGTTGCTTGCGCCGTTTATGGCGGTGATGGTCGTCGTCGCAATCGTTACGCCCATATCGATGGGCGGCTGGGTATTCAGTTGGGAGGCTATAGCGTTTAATCCGTCAAAAATGAATCCAATTGCAGGGATTGCCAGGATTTTTGCCATACGAGGATTGGTTGAGTTATTCAAAGCATTATTGAAGATTTTGTTGGTTTTTGCTGTTGCCGTTGCCTTGTACCGATCTTTTATCGGCGAATTGCTGGGCTTGGGCGGCGAGTCGCCGATTCACTCAATCGGTCATGCGCTGGACATTATCGGTACGTGTATTTTGCTGCTCAGTAGTTCATTGATACTGGTTGTGATGATTGATGTACCTTATCAACTGTGGGACCACAGTAAAAGCATGAAAATGTCCAAGCAGGAAATCAAGGATGAAAACAAGGATGCGGAGGGCAGTCCCGAGGTGAAAGGGCGGCAGCGCAGAATGCAAATGGAGACGGCGCAAAGACGCATGATGGAGGAAGTGCCGAAAGCCGACGTTATTGTGACTAATCCGAGTCATTATGCGGTGGCTTTGAAATATGACCAAAATTCGAATAGTGCGCCCAAACTGGTCGCCAAGGGCGTCGATTTGATTGCCGCCCAAATCCGTAATGCTGCGATAGGTTCCGGTGTGCCGTTGGTGGCGTCCCCGCCTTTAGCCAGAGCGTTGTATTATTCGACCGAGTTAGATAGAGAAATACCGCAGGGACTTTATTTAGCCGTAGCCCAAATACTCGCCTATGTGTATCAGTTAAAAGCGGCTCAGAAAAATGATTGGAGAGCGCCATTGCCACCGGAAAATATTAACGTGCCTGACGAATTTAAACAGGATTAGCAGGGTATGGATTTTACTAAATTAAAAGCAGCGTTGGCGGTATTGAGCAAAGCCGAGTTGGGCGCGCCATTGGTTATCGTCATGGTTTTGGCGATGCTGATATTGCCGCTGCCGGCATTCGTGCTCGACCTGTTTTTTACCTTTAACATCGCCTTCTCGTTAATCATCCTGCTGGTCGTTGTTTATACGCTTAAACCTTTGGAATTTGCGTCATTTCCAACGGTTATTCTGCTTGCGACCATATTACGTTTGGCGCTGAACGTGGCTTCGACGCGTATCGTATTGATTGAAGGACATAAGGGTGGCGATGCCGCCGGTAAGGTGATTGAGGCCTTCGGTGCTTTTGTTATCGGCGGTAACTTTGCTGTGGGTTTGGTGGTTTTTGCGATTTTGATCATCATTAACTTCATGGTCGTCACCAAGGGTGCCGGGCGGATTGCGGAAGTCGGGGCGAGGTTTACGCTGGATGCGATGCCGGGCAAGCAAATGGCGATCGATGCGGATTTGAATGCAGGCTTGCTGACTCAGGATGAAGCGCGTGAGCGGCGCGCCGAAGTGGCTACCGAAGCGGATTTTTACGGTTCCATGGACGGGGCGAGCAAATTCGTCAGGGGCGATGCGATTGCCGGGATTATCATTTTATTTGTCAACATGATCGGCGGTTTGGCCATTGGCGTTCTTCAGCATGATTTGAGTTTTGCCGATGCGGGAAAGATTTATGTATTACTGTCCATTGGTGACGGTTTAGTCGCTCAGATCCCTTCGTTGTTATTGTCGGTAGCCTCCGCGCTGGTGGTCACCAAGGTGGGCAGCAGCGGCGAAAATATCGGGCAACAGGTCACGGCGCAGCTATTTGCAAATCCCAAGGCGTTAACGGTTACGGCAGCGGTGATAGGCGCGCTGGGTATCATTCCCGGCATGCCGAATATGGTCTTTATCATACTGGCCTCGGTTCTAGCCGGTTCAGCCTATTTAATTGAGAAGCGACATAAAGAAGCCGAGTTGGTTGCTATCGATTATCCGCAGGAGCAGATTCAAAACCTGGGCGCTCCCGAGACCAAAGAGTTGGGCTGGGATGATGTGATGCCGGTTGATGTGGTCGGCCTGGAAGTGGGTTACCGTCTCATTCCCTTGGTGGACAAGAATCAGGGCGGACAACTGATGGTTCGTATCAAGGGCGTACGGAAAAAACTGTCGCAAGAGCTGGGTTTTTTAATCCCGTCGGTGCATATCCGGGATAATCTTGATTTAAGTCCAACGGCCTACCGGATTTCGTTGATGGGGGTAACGGTAGGCGAGGCTGAAATCATGCCGGATATGGATATGGCGATTAATCCGGGCCGTGTTTTTGGCACCTTGAAGGGCAATGCGTGCAAGGATCCCGCTTTTGGCCTGGATGCTGTGTGGATAGAACCCAACCAGAAAGATCATGCGCAAACCCTCGGCTATACGGTAGTCGACCCTGGAACAGTGGTGGCGACCCACCTGAGTCATCTTTTGCAATCGCATGCCCACGAATTATTCGGTTACGAAGAGGCGCATAAAATACTCGATAATCTGGCCAAGTCCGCCCCTAAACTGGTCGAGGATTTGGTGCCGAAGACATTGCCGTTAGGTGTGGTGGTCAAAGTACTGCAAAACCTGTTGCAAGAGCATGTACCTATCCGGGATATGCGCAGCATAGTCGAAACTTTGGCGGAGTATGGGCTCAGGAGTCAAGATCCCGACATCTTAACGTCAGCGGTGCGTGCGGCATTAGGTCGATTAATTATCCATGAAATCAGTGGGATGCAGAATGAGTTGCCGGTTATTACGTTGGATCACGAGTTGGAACAGTTATTGCATAAATCTTTGCAAACGGCAGGCGAAAGCGGTGTTGGGATCGAACCGGGGTTAGCGGAACAAATGCATACATCATTACAGGAAAGTATGCAAAAAATGGAAATGGAAGGACAAACGGCGGTATTGCTGGTTTCTTCTTATATTCGTCCGTGGTTATCCCGATTCGTTCGCCATTCAATTCCCGGATTACATGTCTTGGCATACAATGAAATACCGGCTGATCGCCAGATCAAAGTGGTTTCAACTGTCGGACGAAGAACATAGCACATGAGGCTAAATTATGAAGATTAAACGTTTTTTTGCAGCAGATATACGCCAAGCCATGCGAATGGTTAAAGAAGAATTGGGCGCAGATGCAGTCATCATGTCAAACAAATCTGTTGACGGCGGCGTTGAAATTGTCGCCGCGCGAGATTTTGACGAGCAGCTGATCCAGAGCAAGTTGCAAAAACAGGCCGCCGAACAACAGTCTTCTGAGCAGTCGCACCGGTTCCCTACCAATAGCGATACTTCTGCTATCCTTGGCAGTCGTGAAACTAAAAAAATTGATTTGCCTGATTTTGAAGCGCAAAAGAATCGTTTACATGTATTAAGTAGCCAGAGAAAACAAAGCGCGGATGGTTTCGTGCCTGAGCATCCTCCAGTGCGTCGAAATATTGACCAATATGTCGGCTATGCAGAAAAAGTACATCTACGCGGAAATATGGAAACAGTAACGGCAAAGGTCGCCAAGCCGGTTGCACCTGCTGTAACACAAAAGCCTAAGCAAGCGGAAAGACCTATGCAAATAGTTATTCCGCCCGAAAAGCAGAGCAGCCCGGCTGATAATTTGCTTCTGGAAATGAGCAAGGAACTTAAATCCTTAAGATCAGCGATGGATTCCAAACTGTCCAGCGTTAGCTGGGGCGCAGCGTCGCAAACCAATCCGGTCAGGGCTGATTTGCTACAGCGTTTGGCGGGAATGAGCATTTCAAGAAAACTGAGCGTTAAAATTGCTAACCGCTTTACCAATCACACGGATCCCGAACTGGTTTTTAGCCAGGCCCAAGAACTGTTGGCGAAAGTGTTGCCTGTAGCCGGCGATGATTTGCTGCAACACGGCGGCATTGCCGCTTTAGTAGGACCTACCGGCGTAGGAAAAACCACAACGATTGCCAAACTGGCCGCCAAATTCATTTTAAAACACGGACCCAGACAGGTTGCCTTGATTACCACCGATAATTACCGTATCGGCGCGCATGAGCAACTGAATACTTATGGACGCATCCTTGACGTTCCTGTTCGGGTGGCATCCAGTGCCGCTGAATTGCGTAATCTTATCAATGGTTTTTCGGACAAGCGCCTTATTTTGATCGATACTGCCGGTATGAGCCAACGCGATATGAAGCTGGTCGAGCAGATTAATACCCTGCAACAAAGCGGTATCGACATTAAATCCTATCTGGTGATGTCGGCGGCAACCGAATACAAAGCCATGAATGAAATTATCAAAGCCTTTCAGGTTTTTGAACCGCAAGCGAGTATTTTGACTAAACTTGACGAAGCCGCAACGATTGGCTCGGCCGTTTCTTCAATCATAGAGAATAACCTGCCGTTGTCTTTTATTGCCGACGGTCAGCAAGTGCCTGAAGATATGCATAGCCCCTGCGCCCGGACTTTAATCGCACAATGTGTGGCTGAGTTGGATGAAGAAAATGATTATAACGATGTCAATAACGAAGCTTGGGCGGCGCAAGGCTATGCATAAGCAACCTGATCAAGCAGCCGGGATAAGAAGAATGAATAAAGTAAAACCCGTTCGGGTTATCGCCGTCACCAGCGGCAAGGGTGGCGTGGGCAAAACAAACTTGTCGGTTAACATTGGCATATCGCTGTCGCAAATGGGGCAGCGAGTGGTGTTAATGGATGCCGATATGGGATTGGCTAATGTCGATATTTTGTTAGGCGTGTATCCCAAGTTCAACCTTTCTCATGTGCTGTCAGGAGAAAAAACATTAGATGAAATCATGATTGACGGACCCTCGGGGTTGAGAGTGATTCCCGGGGCATCCGGCATTCAGAAGATGTCTGAACTGACCACCGTCGAACAAGCTGCGGTGATCCATGCCTTTAGCGAGATCGACCAGGATATTGATGTGTTGATTGTCGATACAGCGGCCGGCATATCGGCAAGCGTGGTCAATTTTGCCCGCGCCTGCCAGGAGATTATCGTTGTTGTTTGCGACGAGCCGACATCGTTAACCGATGCTTATGCCTTTATTAAGTTGCTTAACAGGGATTATGGCCTGTCCCATTTCCATGTGATAACCAACATGGTTCAAACCGTTCAGCAAGGTCTCGCGTTATTCCAGAAACTAAGCAAAGTAACGGATCGCTATCTGGATGTTACCCTGAAGTTTGCAGGCGCTGTACCGTATGACGAATATTTGCGCAAATCAGTTCAAAAACAAACGCCGGTGGTTATGGGCTTTCCCAGAAGCAAGGCATCGCTCGCGCTGAAAACGATAGCCGCAAGAATTGACAGCTGGCCGCTGAAATCCCAGGCGGGCGGTTATATTGAGTTTTTTATTGAAAGAATGATTCAATACGGATCCCAAAAGGATGTTGCGTGAGCGGCGTGGCAATGTACACTTCGGTGCAGGCTGGAGGCACCGATGAGCGTGTCATGCAGCATGCACCGTTAGTTAAGCGCATTGCCTACCACTTATTGGGCAGATTGCCCGATTCCGTTCAAGTCGATGATTTGATTCAGGCAGGGATGCTCGGTTTACTGGAAGCCATCAAGAATTACGATGCCTCGCAAGGCGCCAGTTTCGATACCTACGCCGGAATTCGTATCCGCGGTTCTATGCTGGATGAGGTCCGGCGCAGTGACTGGACGCCGCGCTCCGTGCATAAAAAATCACGGATGGTTTCTGAGGCCATACGGACGATTGAAAATAAAACCGGGCGCGAGGCAAGAGACGTCGATGTGGCTAAGTATTTAGGCATAGCCATTGACGAATATAATCACATTCTTCAGGACTCAAGCAGCTGCCGAGTATTCAGCGTCGAAGAATTGGCGCAAGATGGCGATCATTACATGGATGAAACTCTGAGTCATGAAGAAGGCCCGGTAGACGGCTTAAGTCGTGAAGGGTTTCAGCAGGCATTGGCAAACGCCATCATGGGGTTGCCCGAACGCGAACGCCTGGTTATTTCACTCTATTATGATGAAGAGTTCAACTTGCGCGAAATCGGCGAAGTTTTGAATATTAGTGAATCCAGAGTCAGCCAAATCTGCACTCAGGCCGTGTTGAGGTTGCGTTCAAGACTGTCTGACTGGATAAACGATTAGCTATCTGAAATCTGGAAAATGGATATTTTAAGCATCGCGGGTATTTTTGTCGGGGTCGGCGCGATTCTGTTGGGCATCATGCTGGACGGCGGCGACATCCATTCGTTGGTCAACGTACCTGCGCTTATTATTGTGTTCGGGGGTACATTCGGGGCGACGCTTTTGCAATACCCGCCGGCCGTTTTTGTCAGAAGTATGAAAATGCTTTCGTGGGTGCTCATATCAAAAGAAATGAATCTTTCAGAGCAAATCGATAAGGTAATTTACTGGAGTTTGCTGGCGCGAAAGGAAGGTTTGTTGGGGCTTGAAGATGCGCTGCCCAATGAAGAAGATCCGTTTATAAAAAAAGGTTTGCAGTTGTTGGTTGACGGTAATGATCCTGATGCCATACGCGACATATTGGAGATGGACATGGATGCCAAGGAAAGTATGGGCTTACAGGCGGCAGGAGTGTATGAGGCGATGGGCGGTTATGCGCCGACCATCGGCATACTCGGTGCGGTAATGGGCTTAATCCATGTCATGCAGAACTTGACCAATCCGGAACTTTTAGGGCAAGGGATAGCGACGGCTTTTGTCGCGACAATCTATGGCGTAGGTTCCGCCAACCTGATTTTCTTGCCGATTGCCAATAAACTAAAAGCGCATGTGCTTGCCTTGACCCAGGCCAGGGAAATGTTGGCTGAGGGTATTATTTCTATTGCAGAGGGTCAAAATCCAAGAAATATAAAGCTGAAATTGGGCGGCTATCTGCATGACTCCTATAAAGACTAGGCTATGGCAAGGCGCAGGAAAAGACCTACAGCGGACACTAATAATCATGATCGATGGATGGTGTCTTACGCAGATTTTATAACCTTGTTATTTGCCTTTTTTGTGGTCATGTATTCAATCTCTTCGGTCAATGAAGGGAAGTACAAGACACTGTCCGATTCATTAGGCGAAGCATTTTCAAATAAAGAACAGCAGGGCAATGAGATTGCCCCTATTCAGATAGGCACTTTGCCGACGACTATTCAGCCCATTCCATTAGAAAATCCAACGACGATAGAAGTTGAAGAAAGACGCGAGCTGAGTGAAGAAATATTAAAAGAAAGAAAGCAGTTGAGTCAGGTGTCAGGCCAATTCGAGCAGGTTTTAGCGCCTTTTATCAAAGATAATCTGGTTTCAGTCAAGAAAAACGACTATTGGATAGAGCTGGAAATGAATAGCGAAATGCTGTTCTTGAGTGGTGAGGCGGAATTATCCAAAAAAGCGATACCGGTGTTGAAAAAGATTGTCGAGGTGATTAATCCATTGCCTAATATGATTAATATTGAAGGGCACACCGATAATATTCCTATCGATAACATAAAATTCAGGTCGAATTGGGATTTGTCATCCGCCCGGGCAACCAGTGTTGTGCATGAGTTTGTTAAGGAGGGTATTAATCCTCCTCGCTTGTCGGCAATTGGGTATGGAGAATTTCATCCTATTGACGATAACAAAATAGAGGCGGGTCGATTTAAGAACAGGCGCGTGGTTCTGGTTTTAATGTCGCAGGCTTTTGCGCGTTATGGGGCTAATGATGAAGAACGCGCCAAATTATTGAACTTGGCTCCGACAGCGACTGCTGTTGGTCAACCATAATGCCGATTCGGTTAACAATAACGTAAAATGACTGCTAATATTAAAAAATGAGTCGCGTAGGTCGGGTTACGACTGCAAGGATGCAGGAGGTAGAGCAATGCAGGAGCGATTGCCGAGCGATAGCGTAACCCGACCTATTCAAGCGGCAAATGTTTGGGTTACGGCTACGGCCTAACCCAACCTACGGCAATAAAGTCAGTCATGGGAGGCCAGTATGCTAGAAATACAACCCGTATCACCCTCTTTTCCAGTCGTAAAACCTAAAAAAATTGACCGGGATGATAGTCTCCAAGAGAAACAGCAGCGTAGAAAGAAACAAGAAGAGATAGAACATGAGGCTGAACCCATTCAACATATTGATGAAATTGTTTGATGAATAATCCTGTGATGGTAGTTCTTATTATTGAGGGTATAACTATTGTTGTTATGCTCGTGGTGCTTTTTTGGCTGGTGCGTATGCAGCTGAGACTTAAACACGATTATCAGGTTCTTAATGATATTGTTCACGGCAACAGTAATGACATTGCCGGTTTGTGTTCGGCCGCTTTGACAGTCGATAGCCGGATAGCCACAGTGGATAGCCGAATAGCCGTTACCGACGGGCAGATCGATGATCTGGCGGCAAAGATTGCCGAAGTCGAGCAAAATGACCAGTCTTCTCATCCGTACAGCGGAGACATCCGAAAAGTAAGAAGCGGGGCTAGTGTTAATGAATTAATGAAAAACTCAGGGTTAAGCCATGATGAGGCCGCTTTATTGATTCGTTTGCATGGCTCTAAAACACAGCCGTAAAAGGGCAATACATAAAAAAAGCCCGGCTTACCAAGTAAGCCGGGCTTTTTTTATGTGGGTCGAGCGTAACAGATTATTTAGTCATCGCCGCTGAATACGCCTAACAATTGCAACAAGCTCAGGAACAGGTTGTAGATAGATACGTATAAAGACACCGTCGCCAAAATGTAGTTGGTTTCGCCGCCGTGGATGATTTCACTGGTTTGGAACAAGATCATGCCGGACATCAGCAGGATAAACATGGCCGACACGGCCAGCGATAAAGCCGGGATAGCGAAAAACATCGCCCCAAGACCCGCCAGAAATGCTACCAGCACGCCAACCATCAGGAAGCCGCCCATAAAGCTGAAATCTTTGCGTGTGGTTAAGGCATAGCCTGAAAGGCCCAGGAATATGACGCCGGTGCCGCCTAATGCGGTCATGATCAGTTCATGACCATTGCTGAAGGCCTTAATGTACATTGTTAAAATAGGGCCGAGAGTCAGACCCATAAAACCGGTCAAGGCAAAAACAAAAACCAGACCCAAGCTGCTGTTGCTGAATTTTGTGGTCAGGAACAGCAGGCCGAAATAACCGACCAGGGTAATGATAGGGCCAAAATGCGGCAGATTCAGTGCCATTGCGGCACCTGCGGTCATCGCGCTGAAAATCAACGTCATCGACAATAACAAATAAGTGTTTCTCAGTACTTTGTTGGTTGCCAGAATACTGGCTTCCGAACGTGGAATAGCGGTATTTAATCTCATTTTATTTAGATTCCTTAAAATAAATGGTTAACAGAAAAGATGGACTGCTCAATCTTACAAGAGTTTGGCGGACTTAGTAAGAATATTTAGTAGAATAGCGGATTATTGAAAGAATGATTTTTCAGGGCACCGGATTATGACAGAAAACAGACAATTAACACCGTATGATCACATAGGCGAAGAGGCGGTAATACTCAGCCTGGTTGAGCGGTTTTATTTTTACATGGACACCTTGCCGGAAGCTGCCGGAATTAGGGCCATGCATGCGGCGGATTTGTCTGCGGCGCATGACAAGCTGTTCAAGTTTTTGTCCGGCTGGCTGGGCGGTCCCGATTTGTTCGTTCAGGAATACGGGCATCCAAGGTTGCGGCAGCGACATTTCCCCTTTGTGATAGATGCGGCAGCAAGGGACCAGTGGATGTTGTGCATGACCAAAGCATTGGATGAAGTGAGTATGGCCGCGAATTTCAGGGAAAATCTAAGCCAAGCCTTGCAGCAACTGGCAACCCATATGATTAATCAGGATGAATAGGTTTAAGCAAAGCGTGTTGTCCCAGTTTTTCCCAGTAATCCAGTAATATAGAGAATCGTCATTTCTAATCCAGCATTTTCCTACCAGATTCGGCGCAGTCAGCGGGCCACGCAGACGCGAATTATCGTAACGCCCGGTAAAGTCGAAGTGGTCGCGCCAATAAAAGTCGCCGAACATAAAATCCATCAGTTCGTTCAGGACAAGCAGCAGTGGATAATCCAGGCGTTAGCTAAATTTGCAGCCAAAAGCCGGCTGCATAATAAATTGGCTCCGGCTGTTTACGGACATGGCGCTGAAATTCCTTATCAGGGGGCATCGTATAAATTGACGGTAAGGCCCACAAAATTAAAAAGGATAAAAATAGAATTCTGTCAGGAATTTGTTGCTCATGTCCCCGACGCATTGATCATTAAAGACCATAGTGCGGAGATAAAAGAAGCGTTAATACGTTGGATGAAAAAGGAATCGAAAAGCCAGGTAGAACGGCTGGTAAAGCAGCATGCGGAAAAAAAACAGCTATTTCCCCAGACTATTAAAATCAAAACGCAAAAAAGCCGATGGGGCAGTTGCGGTATTCATAATGACATTAATATCAACTGGCTGTTAATCATCGCTCCGCCCGAAGTTTTGGAATACGTGGTAGTACACGAGCTTTGCCATATCAAGGTCAGGAATCACTCCGTTCATTTTTGGGCGTTGGTCGCTGAACATTTGCCGGATTATCAAAATAGACGGCAGTGGCTGAAAAAGCATGGAAGCAGTTTGATGATGGGCTTGTAGTCTCTTCGGAGCGCCTCTATCGCGGCCTGAATAAGCGATAAAACCGGTGTCTAGGTTTTTTTACGCTCTTTAAGCAGCTGCAAAACTTCAATGCCTTTTTTGCGCTGTACCCGGATGATTTCCAATTCAGTTTGATAATGTTTGCTTAAATTATCGTCGTTAACCTGTTGCATGGCGCGGGTAATTTTTCTCTTTTTTTTCTTGAGCTTAAGCAGGATTTTTCTTAACTCCTCAATGTGTTGCCTTTTTTTGTGTTTGTCGGTGTTAAAGAAGGCCTGTAATTTGTGGAGTAACTTTTCTATTTTCATGACTGTCCCTGCAGGGTAGGGGAGTAGTTAACGGGTGCTCGGATGACGCTATTGATTATCGACTGTTTGAACAACATCGTTAATTTCAGTTTCATTCAGGGTTAATTGTTGTTCAGCCCGGGCATTACCTGTGTTGCTGTGTAAAAACAGCGTTTCGGCGGCTTTTAGCAGATTTTTTTTAATGTTACGCATATAGGCGGCGTCATTGATCAGGGAAGAGCCGGTTTCAGGCGTTATTTTTTGTTCTCTAATCAGGGTCTCAATGGCGCGATTCATTTGCATGTCGTCATTTTTAATGGTTGCTTTTAATGTATCTAACGATAATAACGGTAATTCGTTGCTTTCAATTTCATGCCTGAAATTTTCAATCTGCTGGATATGAAAGACTATTTGGTAGGCAATTTTGTTGTACTCATTTATTGTGGCTTGATTGTTTGAGGTTCTGAAGCGAGTCCAGTTTTTTTGCAAGTGCTTGGTGTCTTTAATGGCTTCAACAATGTGCTTATTAGCCTCTCGTAGCCAGGAAAGCTTCGAAGATTGTGCCATTTCCCAAGTAAATCCGGCTCGGCTGATGAAAGCAATAATGGCGCTGTAGATGCCTTTTATTCTCTTTTCATAGCCGGCATCAATGTCGTATTCAATGGGATGATTATTTCGTTCTATGAGTTGCTTGAGCGAGTCGTTTTTTTGGAGATCGGATTTACGTAAGCCAAACGTGCGCAAAATAATATGGATGGCATTTTCATATAAATGAATGCTTTCCAGTCTGACCGATTCAACGACTGTTTCAGGGAAATCCATGGCCGATGAGTCCAAATATTTCGGTTTAAAAATAGCGGGGCGTTTTTCGATGAATATTCTTTCTAATAATAGAATCTGTTGATTAATAAAAGGAAAAAATAAAACGATACCTGCGAGATTAAACAGGCTATGAAATGTTGCCAGTTTCATGGCATTGTCCGAGACGGCAATACCCAAATTTGCGCTGATGATGTCGACAGCAATGCCGAATTGTTTAATAAACAGCAGTACAAAGATACCGGTAAGCAGGTTAATGAACAGATGTGAGCCTGCCAGGCGTTTACCCTGAATATTGGCGCCGAAAGAAGCAATGATCGCAGTGACGGTGGTGCCGATATTGGCGCCTATTACCAGCGCCAGTGCATTGTCATAAGTAATTTGATGTACGGAAACCGCAGTAATGGTTAATAGCATGGTAGCGTGGCTGGACTGCATGATAATGGTGGCGATGATCCCTACGGCGGTGTAAACCAGTAGCCCTTTGACGCCGGGCATGGCGTATTCGGCCAGATTTATAGTGTTTTCGAAGGCTTCAAAGCTTTCTTTCATGTAGTGTATGCCGAGCAGCAGAAAGCCCAGGCCGGTCAGGACATAGCCTATGCCTTTTAACTGTTTGCCGCTTTGAAATACGCATAAAACGCCAAAAACCAGCAGAGGCATGGCGTAGGTAGCAATATTAACTTTCAGCCCCAGTCCTGCGATGAGCCATGCGCCGGTAGTCGTACCCAGATTGGAGCCGAAAATAATGCCGATACCGGCGACCAAGTCAAGCAAACCCGCACTCAGGAATGAAATGGTGAGGACTGAGACCAAGCCGCTGGACTGCATCAATGCAGCCGACAGAAAACCAAAGCCGAAACTTTTCCAGGCGGTATCTGTGGTCTTTTGTAGAATCCGCTCCAGCACCCCTCCGGTAAAGGCTTTAAAGCCTTGCTCCAGAGACAGCATGCCGAACAGGAAAATCGAGACACCCGCCGCAATGCCTTTAAAGGCATCGCTTAGCCAAAAGCCGTAAGACAATAACGGGATAACAATCAGCAAAAGGACTTTATGCATGGTTCTGGAAGGATTTTTAAATGAAAGGCGATAGACTGTTCGCCTAAAGAGGCTAGATTGGCGGTTGTTTTGAGCCTGTCAACTTGATATGTATAGCATCGCCGACAGTCAATTGGCCGCATTGATTATGCAGGGCATTTTGTCCGAAATAGACTTTATTTTGCCATTTCCGGGTGCGATTGAGTGTAGTGAGCGGCTCCTTGCCGGTTTGCGCGGTTTCAGGGTCGATGGTTGGAACGGAACACCGGGAGCAGGGTTTGGGGAGTCTGAAGTCTATGGAGTCAATGGTGATTTCGCGCCAGCTGTCTTCTGCATAGGCGGGGCAACCGGAAATAACCAGATTGGGTCTGAAACGAGTCATTGGCAAATTCAGCTGCATGTCATGATTTAATGCAGTCAGGGAGTTTTCTGAAATGAGCAGGAAAGGAAATCCGTCAGAAAATGCTACCTTGTCGGTAGACTTGGCATAATCGGGATCAACCGGTCGAATGACTTCATCGGGCTGGTAAACCAGTCGGCAATCCTGTTTTAAAAAATCGCTCAGCCATTGGTCGGCTTCCGTTGAAACGCTACGGGCGTCGCACTGGTCATGCCAGATGGTACTGTTAATGATGTGACCGTCAACAGGCTCAATGGGTAGGGATAGATTTTCCATGCCCGGTGCGGACAGGATCAGGTTTTTATCGGTCAGTGCGGTTTTAATTAAAGCCATTTTCGGCAATTTCCGCTGGCTGAGGAATTGCCGGCCATTGTCGATAATCATCCATTTTCTGTCGTGCTGAAAGCCTTTTCCAGTGACAGGCCAGCTATTTGCGCTAATGCCTGCTAATGACTTTACGGGATAAATGAATATTCCACTTAATAGAAGGTGTGTCATTGGCGATAGTATTAGCCTAACAATGATTTTACCGCGCCGTCGAATATGTTGTTGTGAGCTCCTTGTGCTTGGGATGGATTGCTTTGAAAATCAGCAATAAGCTGTTTGAGCGCTTGTTGAGCTTGATCTTTATTTTCTATCGGGGCAGCCTGGTCGCTGCTTTTTACCGGTGAAGATGTAGATAGCTTTAATGATGTATCGGAAAGTTTTACTGTTTCCTTGGAAACTTGTAGGCTGTCGTCCCGATCGTTATCCGACTGGGTTTCGATAGCGGGTTCATTATTTTCCGAGCTTTTCGTCCGTTGAGACGATGCCGAGTTAATGAGTGTATCTGATCGGGTTTGTATAGTACTTGCGTCCATTTCTATGTCCTTTTAGCTTAGTTGAAGGCCGTAAAAAACGGCGGTGATTTTTCCTGATTTTAACATTCAACCCTGGAATCAGGATTGCTTTTATTAATGCTGAACCCTTTGTTGATTGAAGTCAACACTCTATTTTCAGTCGAGCGGGTTAGCTCAATAAAATGCATCTCGTCAAGGCTAAACAGGCTTATTTTTCATGCAGATACCGTGGCTTTAGAGTCAATTATTTGGAGATTTCGAGCGCCAGTTTTAGCGAACTTTATCGAAAAGCAAAACAAAGTTAATGAATCCGTTAAAATTAGCGCCTGTGCGTTTTATTATTGTTAGGAAATGATGCGATCAATTAATTTGCCCCTTCGGGTAACTATTAAATTTCTATTTATTATTCATTTGCTTAGTGTAAATTTTGTTTATGCTGAAGCTAAACAGACAGTCAATATTGCTTATTTGACACAAGAGCAGAAAGTCCCGCCCCCGTTGTCTAACCTGGACGCTTTTATTAAAGATAAGGGCGTTCTGGGGTCGGCGCTTGCGATTGATGACAATAATACGACCGGCCAGTTTACCGGGCAGCAGTTTGTGCTGAAAAAATTCATCGTGCCGTTGGACGGCAATGTTGTCGATACCTTTAATAAGGATATTGGCGATCAATATTCTTACGTCGTTGTTAACTTGCCTGCCGATGCTTTAAATAAAATCGCCGATTTACCCGCCGCAAAACAGAAGCTGCTGTTTGATGTGGCGACAATTGATGATGCATTGCGTAATGAGCAATGCCGCAATAACGTAAGGCACATTTTACCCAACAGGGCCATGCGCGCCGATGCGCTGGCGCAATACATGATGAAAAAACGCTGGAATAAGTGGTTTTTAGTCATAGGTGCCACCGAGGAAGATCGTTTATTTGCCGATGCTCTCAGGCGGGCGGCTAAACGTTTCGGCATGAAAATAGTCGAGGAAAAGACCTGGGAGCACACCTACGATGCGCGGCGTACGGCGCAATCGGATGTGGCGGTGTTCACCCAAGTGGATGATTATGACGTGCTGGTTGTTGCCGACGAGCAGGGCCAGTTTGGCGAATATCTTGAATACAGAACCTGGAATGCAAGGCCGGTGATCGGTACTCAGGGGCTGGTTGCTACGGCATGGCATCGAACCCATGAACAATGGGGCGCGGTGCAGATCCAAAATCGCTTTAAAGACCAAGCGGGGCGCTGGATGGAAGAGCAGGATTATGCTGCTTATCTGGCGGTTAGGGCTATTGGCGAGGCGGCTACCCGCACAAAATCGAACGATGTGAACAGGCTTAATGAATATATGTTGAGCGATGCGTTTGCCCTGCAGGGTTATAAAGGCAATCCTCTGTCGTTCCGGTCCTGGGATGGGCAGTTGCGGCAGCCTGTTTTGTTGGCGGCGCCTAGATCGTTGGTTGCTGTCGCGCCGATTGAAGGTTTTTTGCATCCCAAAACCGAACTCGATACCTTGGGTTTTGATCAACCCGAATCAACCTGTAAATGGAGTAAATGATGAAGAAAAATGTTTTAGGGCTGTTTTTGACGGTGGCATTGACAGGTGTAGCGCAGGCTGAAACGGTGTTCGTTACGCTTGAAAAAGATAATGCGCTTGCGGTTGTAGATCCGATTTCCGGCAAGTTAATCAAAACGATAGACATTGGCCAGCGCCCCAGAGGCATTGCCATCAGCCCTGATAACAAGTTTTTGTATGTGGCTACCAGCGATGAAAATACCATCAAGATCATTGATGCCGAGACGCTTAAAGAAGCGGGAAAGTTGCCGTCCGGCGAAGATCCTGAGACCTTCGCGTTAAATCCTGCGGGCGACCGGCTTTATGTATCGAATGAAGATGACAGCCAGGTCACCGTCATCGACATTAAACATAAAAAAGCCGTTAAACAGATTAAGGTCGGCGTGGAGCCGGAGGGCATCACCGTGAGCCCCAATAATCTCTGGGTGGCCAGCGCTTCCGAAACGACCAATATGGTGCATTGGATCGATACCAAAACCAATACTATCGTAGATAACACGCTGGTTGATCCGCGACCGCGCGCGCTTGGCTTTACAGCCGACAGCCAGCAATTGTGGGTTACCTCGGAAATGGCTGGCACCTTGATGATTCTGGATGTTAAAACCAAGCAGATCGTCAAAACTATCAAATTTGATGTGCAAGGCGTTACCGCCGATAAAATCCAGCCGGTCGGTGTAGCCATCGATAAAGACAGAAAACGCGGCTATGTGGCATTGGGGCCTGCAAACCGTGTCGCGGTAATTAATGCACAGACCTTTGAAGTGGAAAAATACCTGCTGGTTGGTCAGCGGGTTTGGAACCTGGCGTTTTCACCGGATCAAAAACGGCTTTATACCACTAACGGCACCAGTAACGATATTTCGCTAATTGACCTTGAAACTCAAACGGTGACTAAATCGATCGGCGTGGGTACTTATCCGTGGGGAGTTGCAGTAAAGCCATGAATTCGTCCATAGCGTTGTCTGTCGAAGATTTGAGTTTTTCCTATGGCGGAAAAAAAGCACTGTCCCACGTTAATTTCAAGATTCAGCCGGGTGAATGCACGGTTTTGTTGGGCCCTAACGGGGCAGGGAAGAGTACTTTATTTTCCCTGATTACCCGGCTGTACGACACGCGCGACGGGAGTATCGAATTGTGCGGTTTCGACATCAAGCGGCAAACGTTGTTAGCGTTGGCAAAACTGGGCGTAGTTTTTCAGCAAACCACGCTGGACATGGATTTGTCGGTGATGCAAAACCTGCGCTATCACACTTCCTTGCATGGCATGGGTCGAAAACAGGCCGAGCAAAGGATTCAGCAGGAGTTGGAACGCTTGCATATGTATGACCGGCGTTTTGAGAAAGTACGCCAGCTCAATGGCGGGCACAGGCGGCGCGTGGAGATTGCCCGAGCGTTATTGCATAAGCCGTCGGTGCTGTTGCTGGATGAGCCTACCGTCGGTTTGGACGTGCCCAGTCGGCTATCCATCGTCGAGTATGTGCATCGCTTAGCCGTCGAGGAAAAATTGGCGGTGTTATGGGCGAGCCACTTGATTGACGAAATTTATCCGGACGATCATTTAATCGTGCTACATAAAGGGCAGGTTAAAGCCAATGGGACGGTTGATGATGTGCTTAAAATAACCAGCACTCCGACAATTAAAGATGCTTTTTATACATTGACGCAAGGAGAGCAAGAATGAAGTTGCTTCATTACTGGCGCGCCATGTGGGGCATCATCTGGCGCGAGTTATGGCGTTTTGTGACGCAGCGCGAGCGGTTTATTTCCGCCTTGGTCCGGCCTTTAGTCTGGTTGTTCGTCTTCGCGGCAGGATTCAGGGCTGCATTAGGTCTTGCGATCACACCGCCTTACGAAACCTATATTCTTTACGAGGTTTATATTACCCCGGGCCTGATCGGCATGATCCAGCTGTTTAACGGTATGCAAAGTTCATTATCGATGGTTTACGATCGGGAAATGGGCAGTATGCGGATACTGATGGTTTGCCCGTTGCCGCGCTGGTTTTTATTGCTCAGCAAGTTATTGGCCGGTACCGGCGTATCCGTTTTGCAAGCCTATGTAT
>Ga0208631_100054_pt1 | contig 85208 bp, 80 predicted proteins | sample LakWasMet38_LOW7_2_FD_183878 | JGI IMG/M metagenome (GOLD analysis project Ga0208631, IMG submission 183878) | Freshwater sediment methanotrophic microbial communities from Lake Washington under simulated oxygen tension - Sediment Metagenome... | ecosystem: Environmental > Aquatic > Freshwater >... | reverse complement strand
GTTTTTTTAAGCTTGTTCGATGAAACTCCTGTTGCGGAAAAATAGTGCGGTTAATAGAATTTATTTGTTTTATATAATAATCCCCATTTTATTGAAAATAAATCTTACTAAAATAAAGGTTTATCAGGAGCCGTCTCCTTTGTTCGCACCGACCGATGACTCACGATAGGATACGCACCGGTTACAGCAGCTACGCGGGTCATTGTTATAACGAATACCGGTGCAATCGCACTATGTTGTCCCCGTCAGTGACTGCCGGCGCTTCGGCCATCCACGCCGTAAACCGCTCTGGATTCCAACACCCCGGCACCGCGCTAAAGGTACCATCCGAGGGAATGCCGTTCGGTAGCTCTAAAAAACGTCGACACCCGTCTTCGCGATCGTTGGCCAAATCTTCCATACCCTTTCCGCTCAGTAACGAACACAGGGGATGTCTTCTAATTTATGGCTTGCCAAATCTTGGTTTATAGCGTAATTGCCCTGATGGCCCGGGATTTCCGGGACGCAACTGTCAAATAGGGCGTACTATGCGTATCTTGAACAGGCAAGAGAAAAACGGACATTATTCCCAGGCTTCTGCGCCGCGTTTAGCAAGGCTGGAGCATGGGAACGACAAAATACCTTTAAATTGACCACTGCAACTTTTATGACCTCTGTTCCTTTATTGATTACCGCCCCGCATCCTTGCAGCTATTTAGAGGGCGAGCAAGCGCAAACGGCGTTTGTTAATCCCTCATTTGAACTTAATACCGCCGTTTATTCGCAACTTATTGCTCATGGTTTCAGGCGTAGCGGGAATGACGTTTACCGTCCCCAATGCGCGCAATGTTCGCAATGCGTTCCGGTGCGCTTGCCCGTTGCGCAATTTAAACCCAGTCGCAACCAAAAGCGTTGTGTGCAAAAAAATCGGGAAACCACGGCAATAATCAAGCCCGCCGCCTTTGAGCAAGCCCATTACGATCTTTATCTGCGCTACCAAAATCAACGTCATGCCGAGGGCAACATGGCACACTCGAGTCCCGATGAGTACATCAGGTTTTTAGGCAGTTCATGGTGCGATACCCTCTTTATAGAGTTTTCCATTGCCGATGAACTTGCCGCAGTGGCGATTGTAGACCGCCTTGATAATGCCCTCTCCGCCGTTTATACCTTCTTTGACCCCAAATTTTCCAGCCATAGCCTCGGCGTTTATGCGGTGCTGTGGCAGATTCAATATGCACAAGAACAGGGACTGGAGTGGCTGTATCTTGGATTTTGGATTGCCGACTGCCAAAAAATGAATTACAAAGACCAATACCAACCCCTACAAGGCTTCATTGACCAGGAATGGGTTTTTTTAAACATCGGTAACCCGGAGGGAAGCACCAATGGCTAAATTGAAAAATGAGCCTCAGCTGCTAAAAAAAGCGATAGAAGTTGCTGAAAATTATGCGAAAAACCGCGGCTATTCAGGATTTTCCTCGACCGATTCGGCAAAAGACAAGACTGAATGTCTGTATCGTCTGCTGGTCAATGACCAACTTATCCAGCCCTTGGCGCTTGATCAGGAAAACGGGGTGAATATGAAACATAAATTAGCGTTATGGATAGCGCGGCAATTGCCGAAAGATCATCCTCTTTTGAAATAAACGAACCCTACACCCAAGGTAGATCCGATGAATAACAAAACAAAACTGCGCTGGGGCATTTTAGGTGCGGCGCGCATCAACGAACGTCTAATGCCTGCCATCGTTGAAGCATCCAATGCCGAACTGGTTGCCATAGCCAGTCGTCGCCCCGGAGCCGCCGCACAAACACTGACACAGTACGCGCCGCAACAGCAGCAAGTGCGCACTTACGACGACCTTGAGACATTACTCGATGATCCGGAAATCGATGCCGTGTACCTGCCGCTTGCCAATCACCAACATGCCGAATGGACGTTGCGCGCCATCGAACACGGCAAACATGTACTGTGCGAAAAACCCATGGCGTTAACGGTGGCCGACGTAGACGCCATTCAAGCCGCCGCACAGCGGCATAACGTCACCGTCATGGAAGGCTTCATGTACCGCTTCCACCCGCAACATGCAAGAGTGCGGGAATTGATCCAGTCGGGACTGATCGGCGAAGTCAGGTCGGTGCGCTCCAGCTATTCGTTCATGATGCGGCCTGCGCGGATCTATCGTTTGGCGGAAAGCGTCGAAAACGGCGGCGGCGCCATGTGGGACATCGGTTGTTATGCGATCCATTCAGCGCGGATGTTTTTCGACGAACCTGCCGTCTCGGTAACCGCCATAGCCAAGTATGTCGAGAGCGGCGCGGATAGTGCAACCAGCGGCATCATCGATTTCGGCGACGGAAAATACGCGCATTTCGATTTCAACTTCGAGCGCGCAAGACGTTGCGAATATGAAATCATCGGCACCCAAGGCGGCATTAAATGCCACAACGTCTGGAGCATGCCCGGCGATGTGCCGGTGATTTCATGGTGGACTGAAGACGGCGGGCAAGGTGAAGAACGGCTGCCTCCGGCTAATCACTTCCGGCTGGAGATCGAGCATTTCAGCGATTGCGTATTAAACGGCAATGCCCCCGCTCTGTCGCTGGAAGATGCAAAAGCCAATTGCCAAATCATCGTTGCCGCCTTGCAATCCGCAGCGCTTGGGCAACGGGTCAAGCTGGGTTAGGCCGATGCCTGAACGCCGTATCGATTTGATTTTTCAGTCGTTCGGAGAGCTTGACGATGTTTAACGTCTAAAAAAATATTGTGCATGGCAATTAATAAGCCATTAGTTTATTGTACAGCGGGCATTATCGAATAGGCCCTCTATCTATTTGCCAACAGGGATTAAAAATGAAATTAAAAACTGTCTATTTATTAGCCGCAACCCTTATTTTACAAGGGTGCGTATTAACAAAAATTGCCTCCGTACCCATGCGTTTAGGCGGAGCGGTTGTATCAATCGTGCCGGGAGTTGGCAATAGCGCTCATGACGCCATCGATACAGCGGCTGAGGGCGTGGATGATATTCCCATTTAAACGCTGCAAGCTTTGACGAAACTTCACAATGTCAGAGGGTTGCCGGAGCGCAGGCAACCCAACCATGCGGACTTAAACGGAAAGTCCGCATCTTCAATCGACCGTATAATCTACGGTGTCAAAGCCGCCCTAAGCTTAGGATTCGCCAACAGTACCCGACAGGAAAGTAAGCCTACATTTTGGCTTCTGAAAGGATAATGGCGACTGACTAGCGACAGGAGCAAGGCCTCGGAATCCTTATAGGTAACGATGATATAACCGCTCCGATGCTGCTTCGCCCAGTCGTATAAATCGTCGATGTACGGCACCACGGTAATCGCCTGTTTAAGACGCCCGGCAAAATGATATTGACCGTGATACTTATTACCGTAAAAAGCAATATCCCTGTTTTCAGCCATTAAAGCGGCAATTGCCTGGGCGGCGGGCCGGGTATCGTAGCGGTCGGATTTAGTTTCAAAAAAGCCGCCGCAAACCGTTATTAACGCGATAACCGAGGCTATGCAAATATAGAGAACCGAATCCTGCGCGCTTTTTGCCTTGGTTATTCCCAAAATCACTGCACTCATGACCAGCAGACTTCCCCACACTGGCGAGATTAACGATAACTCGGCCCGCCAATGATAAGCATCATTTAAGCGGGGTAACAACATTAATACCGCGCCCAGCAATCCGAAAACCGCCATCGCAACGCTGTGGGCTCGCGCCCAGCGCCCAGACTCCGTTATTTCATCTGCGGCACGCGCCAATAACAAGGCCAGAGCAGGCACCAAGGGTAATAGATAGTGGATACGCTTGCCGCTGATCAGGGAAAACGCGATAAAAACCGGTATCGCCCAAGCCAAACAAAAACGGATGCCCGAATCCTGATAGGTGAGTTTGCGTAATCCGGCCCACAAGGGCTTCCAAAGCAACCACGGTAATAGTAGTAACGGCAAAATCTCTAAATACCACCACCACGGCAACTGATGCGCAAAAGACTCGACCAACCGCCCGCTGGTCTGTCCCAGAAAAATCGCCTTTCTATAAGCCTCGCCGCCGGCAATTCCGGCCGGTATTGCCCAGCACAACGCGATGATGGCTCCGGCTAAAATAGCGATAATCAGCCCGAAATACCAATGCTGCCAACGAAAACCAGCCGTTTTCAACCACCAGGGAGCCAATAATGCGACAGGCAAAATATGCAACAAGATTACCGGGCCTTTGCTAAGCACGCCGCCACCGATGGCTATTCCCAACAGCGCCCAGTATTTTAAGGACAAGTCCGAATCAACGAGCTTTAACAGACTGTAGATACCCAATAATGCAAAAAATGCCAGCATCATATCGAACATGGTCAATGTGCTGTAGATCGCCCAAAAAAACAGTCCCAGCAAGATCAACGGAGTAAGCGTTTCAACCCGTTTGCGTTCAGGCCATAAAATACCCGCCACTGCGCCGGATAAAAATAATGTTGCCAGGGAAAAAAGCGGTGAAATCAGGCGCAACGACCAGTCGTTAACGCCCGTCAGCCACCAACTTAACTGCATCAACCAAAATAACAACGGGGGTTTGTGACTGTAGATCTCCCCGTTTAAGTAAGGGACTAGAAAATCATTTCTGAGCCACATTTCCCACGCAACGGCGGCATATCGGGTTTCATCGACGGGAAATAATGGCCGAATAGTTAGACTGACGGTGGTTAAAACACCCCAAAGCAGGAAAATCCAAAGGCTGGCAGACCGCAATTGATGCATGACACTATTCAAGGCCTAAATTTTTGCGCTCGTGAACCACAAAATACAGATTCCGGAAATAAATAAACAGACCGGTAAGTTGCCCCACGATAAAAACCGGATCTTGCCGGTAAACCGCATAAGCCAACAGGGTAACGCCACCGCCGATGCTGAAATACCAGAAAGCGATAGGAAACACGCTTTTTTTCTCACGTTCGCTCTTAAGCCATTGCACTATAAATCGGGCTGAAAATAACGCCTGCCCCAAAAAACCTACAATAAGCCAAATAGTCTCTTTATCCACGTTCAACTTCGTTTGCCTCCGGCAGTTTTGCCCGTTTCTGCAACCATATCACGCCTAATATGTCGACAATTCCTACCCAAAGCCGATCTAACGTTCCGTACTTCGAATAGCCATGCGCCCTGCCTCTATGATTAACCGGTTCGGAAATCACCTGTCCACCCGCCCTTAAAATCAACGCGGGCAAAAATCGATGCATATGATCAAAATACGGCAAGCCCAGAAACTCATCTCTTAAAAACACTTTTAAACCACAACCGGTATCCGGTGTATTATCGCCTAATAGCCTGGATCGAACGGCATTAGCCACTTTCGATGAAAAAAGCCGCCAAGCGGAATCGTGACGTTTATTTCTCCATCCGGCTATCATCCATAAATTGCTGCTGATTTTTCTTTGCTGCATCAACACCCCATATAACCGGGGAATATCGGCCGGATCATTTTGTCCATCGCCATCCAGCGTTGCGATACAGGGGTAGCTTGCTGCCTTTACTCCGGTGTAAATGGCGGCGCTTTGTCCGCAGCTTTGCTGATGATGAATGACGCGTAGCATTTTGATATTTTGTTGCGTCTGCTGTAAAACTGCCGCGGTTTCGTCATTGCTCCCGTCATCGACATAGATAATTTCATAGGCTTCGGCCTGATTCATAGCCCTAACGATCTCTGCAATCAAAGCGCTAATATTATCAGCTTCATTATAAACAGGAACAACTATCGAAATTTTCACTGCCCAATCCCCTTTAAATATCCATAAAAAAGGGCTGCATCCTTACGAATGCAGCCCTTTTATTTTCACATGAGTAACGTGAGTCACTGCATGGAAGTAGTCGATTAACGTTTCGAGTACTGTGGACGTTTTCTGGCTTTGTGTAAACCCACTTTTTTACGTTCTACAATACGCGAATCGCGGGTAACAAAACCTGCTTTTCTAAGCGCTGGACGTAGGGCTTCATCGTATACCATCAGCGCACGGGTCAAACCGTGACGAATGGCACCGGCCTGGCCGGATGGACCGCCGCCTTTAACGATTACATTAATATCGAATTTACCTTCCATATCAACACAACCTAATGGTTGACGAGAAACCATCTGGTCGGTTTTACGACCGAAATATTCTTCGATAGTTTTCTTGTTAATAGTGATTTTTCCGGTACCTGACGTTGCGTAAACGCGTGCTATTGCACATTTACGACGACCTGTTCCGTAGTACTGAGCTGCTGCTACCATGATCTACCCGCTTATAATTCTAATACTTGTGGCTGTTGAGCCTGATGATCGTGTTCAGGACCCGCATAAACTTTCAATTTCTTGAACATTGCACGACCCAGTGGATTGTTAGGTAACATTCCTTTAACTGCTGTAGTAAGAATACGATCAGGGAAAGTTTTTCTCAATTTACCCAGGGTAACAGTCTTAAGATTACCGACATAACCTGTGTGATGCTGATACAATTTATCCTTTTCTTTATTGCCGGTAACGCCTATCTTCTCTGCATTTACTACAATAATGTAATCACCGGTATCAACATGCGGTGTATATTCTGGTTTATGTTTACCGCGAAGGCGTAGCGCAATTTCAGAAGCAAGACGACCAAGAGTCTTTCCTTCTGCATCGACCACGTACCAATCACGCTTAACTTCTGCTGGCTTTGCACTAAATGTTTTCATCGTTGCTTAGGCTTACTGTTAAAGGCTTAATATAAAAAACGAGATTTTACTAAGAATCAGGGGATGTTTCAAGTTTATTTGTGATTCAGGCGAAAGGCGAAGGGCAAAAGGCGAAAAAACCGCACACCTTTCGCCCTTCGCCTACAACTTAATATTCAATGAATGCAACTTGCGATAAAGATGTGTTCGCTCCATGCCCACTGCGGCTGACAATTTTGCAACGCTGCCGCCGGTTCTTTCAAAATGATACTCCAGATAAGCTTTCTCAAAATGATCCCTGGCCTCTTTTAACGGTAAATTAAAAAATTCAGGCACCGCGTGGGAAGTAACAGCATCACTGATCACCGAACCCAGCGCCCCCTTCACCTCATCAATCTCTATATCTTCACCGGCCCCCAGAATCATCAACCGCTGCACCAGGTTTTTCAATTCCCGCACGTTGCCACGCCAGCTGTAATTACGTAAGAAATTTTGTGCCGCCATGGAAAACTTCCGAAAAGGCAATCTATCCTGACTGACAAAATAATCGATATAAAAACTCAGTAATGCCGGCACATCCTCACTGTGCTCCCGAAGCGGCTGAATATCGAGAGAGACTTCATTAAGCAGATAATACAAGTCCTGTCGAAAACGGCCGGCCTTGACCTCCTCATCCAACGCAATGCGGGTTGACGCCACCACGCGGACATCGACACGAACCGCCTCGCTACCTCCTACCCGCAGGAAAGAACTGGACTCCAGGGCACCGAGCAGCTTTAACTGGGTTTCCTTATCCATGCCGCAAATTTCGCCTAAAAACAACGTTCCTTTATGCGCCCGCTCCAATAGGCCGGGATAAATTTTACCCGCATCCTCTTTGCCGAAAAATTCCACCGCCGAATTTTCCGGCGATATGCTGCCTACCGCCACATCCACAAAAGGGCCGTCCCGATGCGCACTGTTATTATGCAGGTATCGGGCATACATCTCCTTGCCAACGCCCGCCTCGCCGACAAACAACACCCTGGCGTCGTGCTGAGCCAAGCGCTTTAATTGATCCTTGAGTCTCGCAACGGTAGCGCTCTTGCCAACCGGTTCAATATCGGCGTGTAATTGCTGCTTAAGCCCCGCATTTTCTATTTGCAGGCTACTGGCTTCCAAAGCCCTTTCTACGATCAATAATAATTTTGCCAGCGACAACGGCTTTTCAAGAAAGTCATACGCCCCTAACCGGGTTGCCTCAACAGCAGCTTCAACAGAACCATGCCCTGACATCATAACCACGGGACAAAGCATGGCCTCTTCCGCAACCCATTCTTTCAACAAGGTAATGCCGTCAGTATCCGGCATCCAAATATCAAGCAGGATCAAATTGGGAGCTTTAGCCTTTTTTAACTCCCTGGCTGCACCGGCATTTTCAGCCGTAGCGACCTGATAGCCCTCATCCTCAAGAATTTCACAGACCAGTCGGCGAATGTCCGGCTCATCATCTACAACCAATATACGCGGTGTTTGTGCATTCATATTTTTTACGGCATCTCAAAAATTACACGCCGGAAGCTGAATGATAAATCCCGCTCCCACTTTGCGGCTGGTGTCGACCCATATCGCACCGCCATGTTCTTCAATTATCTTTTTGACTATCGCCAAGCCCAACCCCGTTCCCTTAACCTTGGTGGTAACGTAGGGTTCGAAGATTTGTTCAATTTGCTCATCCTTAATGCCCGGTCCATCATCGTAAAGCGCTATTTCAATAAAATCGGTGTTATTTTTTTGTACCCGATGCAGGCTTATTTCGATCAAACCCTTGGCATCTATCGCTTCCAGCGCATTTTTTATCAGATTGTGCAGCACTTGCCGGATACTAACCGGATCGCCCTTAATCATCAACAAACCGGTATCGTAATCGGCTTTAAACTTGACTCCCGACTTTAACGCATAAAGCGCTAACACTTCCTGAACCAAACCGGGTAAATCAATATCTACCGTCTGCTTTTTGGAAGGCTTGGCATATTCCGAAAAATCATCCACCATTTCCTTCATCGCCTCAACCTGTTGCACAATGGTGGTGGTTGAGCGCTGCAACATCTCCGCATCGACGGCAGTCAACTTGTCGGCCAGCTTGTGCTGCAACCGTTCTGCCGATAACTGTATGGGCGTTAACGGATTCTTGATTTCATGAGCCAACCTTCTCGCCACTTCTCCCCATGCCGCATTTTTCTGCGCCTGAATCAAATCGGTCACATCATCAAAAACGACGACCGCCCCGACTCTCAAACCTTCCTGGGAAAACAGCGGCGTACCTCGGCACAGCAATTCCTGCCGACCGTTGGAGCCTAAAAAAGCAATCCGCTGCTGCCATATATCGTCGGCTTGCTCCAATAAGCGCTGAATGGATTTTAACGGTTCGGCCAGTTCCGCATAGCTCTGAACCAACTCCAGCAATGTCCGACCGACAAACTGATTCACATGAATATGGAAAATCCGGTAAGCCGCCTGATTCGCCGTGCGTATCTTATGTTCCGCGTCGAAACTAATCACTCCCGCCGTTAAATTAGCCAGTATCGTTTCCAGATAAGCCCGTTGATTTTCCACCTCAATACCGGCCATTCGGGTTTCATCGCTGGCCCTGGCAATACGATGCGTCATCTCGTTGAAGGACTCCACCAGAAAGCCCAAATCATCTTGGGCCATAACCGGCAACTCCTGGTCATAATGCCCGGAAGCCACTGCCTGCGTCCCTTTAACCAGCGCTTTTACCGGGGCAACAATATTACGGATACTAATGAAAGCCACCCAAATGGCCGCCAGTAAACTCATCAACAAAACCAGCGACAAGGCCAGAGAGAAGCTCAGTTTTAACGAGTGCCTTAAAAAATGCATCTCCTGATAACGCACAAAGGCAAATTCCACCGAATCGGCCAAGTCGGCAATTCTTACCGGCACCGGATATAAAGCCTGTAGATATTGCGGCTCCTTGCCCTTGACGGTAACGATAACCCGGATCATTAATTCATCTTCGCGCACCGGCGCCAAAGCGACGTACTCTGCATTCTGCCGCAACTGTAACCAGGTATGTTCATCCGGCAAACTCGGCAAAATATCGCCGGGATTGATGCTGCTTGAGGCAATAATCCTGCCCTGCCGGGAAAACAAGGTCATCTCGGATGCTCCGGAAAGTTCACGCAGGTTTTCCATTTCCAGCGTTGCCAGGGTCTCCGACGACTCCACCAATTTCGCGGTCAATTGCTGCGTTTGCCGTAAATGCCAGCGCATCCGCTGGTCTAATGACGCCTGACTGAGCTCCAGAGCATCTTCCATCGCCCGGTCTATTTCCACATTAAACCAGCTGTCGATACCCTGATGCAGGAACTGCATGGAAAAATAAAACACAATAGCGGCGGGCGCCAAAGCCAGCACGACAAACAGCGACACCATGCGCGTGGTTAACCTCGAACCCGCCTCGCGTTTCTTTAACTGCCGCGCCAGGGAGTAAATATTGGCACCGACCAAGCCCAGCAACACAACCGATCCCAGCGCATTGACCAACAGCAGCCAGGAGTACATTGCGCTCAACTCTGAAGACTCCTGCGTTGCCGAACTCATCAGCTGCAACAACAGCAGAATCAAGCCAAACAGGACCAGTATGGACAAGCTGATAGGGGGTTTTATTTTGTCAAAGGCCATAATGTCCAGTCGCTGGATAAATACCATTGAGGATTAGTATAAGCAATCGGGCGTAGCGGCAAAGGCAGGGCGTCCCGGTCCAGCGTCACTTTGATGCCGACTGCGTAGCGCTCTCCCGATTCATAAAGCGCCTTATCCAGCACACGGAAATTACGTAGCGTCGACATCGAATCCAGCGCCGCAGACAGCGTGGAAAAATTATACAGTTCCCGGCTACCCTCATTTCTGACCCGGTACATGTTCAGCAAGGCATGATATTGAATTCGGTAACGGACACTGGTATTGACCAATGTTTTATCCCATAAATAACCGCGATGTTGCAGCGTTTTAATGTGTATATCCCAATACAAAGGCACGCCGTTTTGTAGCGCTTCTTTTGCCCTGGCACTGAGCCGATAATCCATGTCCGCAGACAACACATAGCTGTTGCCTTGCGTAGCAATCTCGGCATTTTTCACCTCTACGCCAAACGTATCGGCATAGCTTAAAGCGGGCAGTAGCCAGACCAAACAACAGTACAGCAATGCATGACAAAACGATGATTTATTGCTTACTGATGCATGCATAATAAAACCCGTCCATTGCCGACTCGCCGGTAAGAATATGGCGGCCGCATACTCCGTTAATTCCCCAGTCTGTTGTTCCCAAGCTGGAGCTTGGGAACAAGGGCAATTCGACCGCATCGCCGTGTTCGGCCAAAAAAGCTTGAACCTGTTGTTCATTTTCCTGCTTTAAAATGGAGCAGGTCGCGTAGAGCATCAGTCCGCCCGGCGCCAACAGCGGCCAGACGGCTTGCAGGATGTTTTTTTGCAAGGCCTGCAACTGCCCAATGTCCTCGGCTCTGCGCAATAATTTAATATCGGGGTGGCGGCGGATAACGCCTAAGGCTGAACAGGGCGCGTCCAGCAAAATCCGGTCGAACGGTTTGCCGTCCCACCAACTTGCAGGATTTGCAGCATCACCGACCACCAGCGTGGCGCGCAAGTTTAAACGCTGCAAATTTTCGCTGATCCGCTGCATCCTGGATTCGTCGATATCGACGGCGACCAGCTCTTTCAGTTGCGGCTGACTTTCAAGAATATGGGCGGTTTTCCCTCCCGGCGCGGCGCAGACATCCAATACACGATGCCCAGGCCGGACATCCAGCAATCCGGCCGCCAATTGCGCGGCGGTATCCTGAACAGATACCAGCCCGTCGGAAAAACCGGGCAGCATGTCCACCGGCACCGGTTTGTCCAGTCTAATCGCCGACCGGCAAAAGCTGACGGCTTCGGCCGCTATGTCCTGCCCGGTTAATAATTGCAGATAGTCCTCGCGACTGGTTTTCGCCAGATTGACTCGCAACACCATTGGCGGTTGCTGATTATTTTCCAAGAAAATATTTAACGCCTGTTCAGGCCAATCCTGCTCAATTTGCTTAATCAACCAATCGGGATGACTCAGGGCTGCGACCTGACATTTGTCGGCCTTGTGTTCAAGTCCTTCCTGCTCTCGCAGATAGGTTCTGAGCACCGCATTGATCAGCGACTTGGCCCACGGCTTTTTACGGGCCGCCAAAACCGTTTCGGATACCGCCGCATGGGGTTTTACCCGCATGAATTTAAGCTGGTACAAGCCGACCAAAGCCAGCGCCTTAACGTCTGTATCTTTTAACGGCTTATCCAATAATTGACTTAAAATAAAATCCAGCCGGTGATATTGCCTGCACACGCCGTAGCATAGCGCCTGAATGAAAGCCCGGTCTTTACTCGATTCTATGCTCAGAAAGGCATTATCCAGAGCGGCGGTTAAAGACTGCCCGTCCTGCAAAACCCGAGACAATACCCGGGCCGCAACTAATCGTGTATTCACTGAGTATTCAACCTAATTTAACTCCATTAACATCGTGAGCGCTGAGAAAAGCCTGAACAGGCATGCGTTTTCCACCCGGCAACTGCACTTCCAGCAGCCTTAAAAAACCTGCTCCGGTCGCCACATCCATATGTTTATCGGCACAGCGCACCACGCCGGGCTCTTGCTGTAGAGACGAATCGTCATTTACTTCCACAGCTTGCCAGATGCGCAACACATTGCCCTGATAAAGCGTTTGCGCAACCGGCCACGCATTCAAACCTCTGACTTTCCGGGCAATATCCATTGCCGGTTGCGTCCAGTCGACAACGGCTTCGCTTTTTTCCAGCTTTTCGGCATAAGTCACCAACGCCTCATCCTGCCGTTCGGGATGAACGGTTCCGGCTTCTATTTGCTTCAGCACTTTGACCAGGCCTATTGCGCCCAGCGCAGCCAATTTGTCATGCAAATCCACGGCCGTATCGGTCGGGCCAATCACGCATTCTTCCTTATGCAACATGTCGCCGGCATCCAGTTTGCGGACTATCTGCATAATGGTCACGCCGGTTTTCTCATCGCCCGCCATCAACGCACGCTGGATGGGTGCGGCACCTCGCCAGCGCGGCAACAATGAAGCATGCACATTGATGCAACCCAGTTTAGGCACATCCAGAACGGCTTGCGTTAAAATCATGCCGTAAGCGACCACCACCATCAAATCGGCATTAAATGCGCTGATCTGTTGCAAGTCCTCACTGGTTTTCATGGTAAGCGGCTGAAAAACGGGGATTCCGGCAGTTACGGCCAGTTCTTTGACAGGGCTTGGCTGCAACTTGCGCCCCCTGCCCGCCGGACGGTCGGGCTGGGTATAAACCGCGCAAATCTCATGCTCCGAATCCAGCAACATCTGTAGACAAGGCACGGCAAACTCAGGGGTTCCGGCAAAAATAATCTTCATGCTCAGCTCACTTCCATTTTATGAATTTTTTCCAATTTTTTCTTAATCCGCTGCCGTTTTAACGGTGAAATATAATCGACGAACAGTTTTCCGTCCAAATGATCCAGTTCGTGCTGAACACACACGGCCAGCAAATCCCTGGCGCTTAATTCAAAAGGCTCGCCCTCCCTGTCCAGTGCTTTAACTATAATATGTTCAGCTCTTTCCACTTTTTCAAAAAAACCGGGTACCGAAAGACAGCCTTCTTCGGACTCCTTGACCCCGTCCTTTTCTATAATCTCAGGATTGATTAAACATAATGGGGCGTCCTTTTCCTCGCTGACATCGATGACGACAACCCGCTGATGCACATTGACCTGCGTAGCGGCCAATCCTACGCCATGCGATTCGTACATGGTTTCAAGCATATCATCGACCAATTTTTTGATTTTATCATCGACCGTTTTTACGATTGCAGCCTTCTTACGCAACCGTTCATCCGGAAACTCGAGAATAGATAGAATACTCAACAAACTCTCCACTATAATAATTGAATACTGGAATTCTATCTGAATTCATCTAAACTTTGAATTCAGATAGTATAAAAAGACTCGACAGGAACCCAACATGGCTTTTCGAACACTCACCGGATTGATCGTTTCTCTCCTGCTCAGCTTAAGCGCATGGGCTGATGAAATACAAATAAATCCGTCCCACCCCAATCAATATACTGTCGTTAAAGGCGATACCTTATGGGAAATATCCGGTAAATTTTTAACGCACCCTTGGCAATGGCCCGAATTATGGAGCCTCAATACCCAAATCAAGAACCCTCATCTGATTTATCCCGGCGATACCCTTTATTTTTCGATGATAAACGGCAAGCCGCAGCTTAGCCTTTCCAGAAGCGACTTACCTCAGGCCCAAGCCAATCCCAATACTCCCTGCGTGCTTAAGGAAGAAGACTATAAACATGGCCGCAAAGACTTTGCCGTTTCCGAAGATGGAAAGGTACTGCCTTGCATTCGGGAAACCGACCTGAAACAGGCTATCAGGTTAATCCCTACTGAAACCATAGCGAGTTATCTGTCATCGCCCAAAGTAGTGGATGAGAATGAACTGGGCAATGCGCCTTATGTTGTCGGCTTTGCGGGAGAACATATCATTGTAGGTATCGGCGACCGTATTTATGTGCGCTCGATAACCGAATCTAAAAACCTGTCCCACACAATTTACCGGCCGGGCAGCGCTTATATCAGCCCTGAAAACGGAGAAATTCTGGGCTATGAGGCGCAATACATTGCCGATGCCTCATTGCAACAACCCGGCGACCCGGCAACGTTGGCCATCACCAAAGCCGATCGTGAAATCCGCACCGGCGACCGGGTTATGCCCAATACGGAAGAGGAACTTGCCTTAAATTACTTTCCCCGTCCACCTGAACAAAGCATCAAAGGCAGCATTATCAGCGTACTTGGCGGCGTCTCCCAAATCGGCCGATATAGCGTCGTTGTAATAGACAAAGGCACGGCAGACGGCCTTTTAGTCGGACACGAGCTGAATATTTATAAAACCGGCAAGATTGTCAGAGACGATTACAGCCCGATTAAAAATGATGCCGTTAATCTTCCTGATGAAGTTGCCGGTACCCTGATGGTTTTCCGCCCGTTTGAGCGTGTCAGTTACGCCCTGGTCATGAAAGCGACCCAGGCTCTTCATGTTTTAGACAAAGTTAAAACCCCCTGAACATTACCGCGCAACAATCCGAGCTCGACATAAAATACTGGCTTGCGTTATTGCGCACGCCAGGCGTCGGTTGCAGAACTTTTCTCCGCTTACTCGAAAGCCATACCCCGGCGCAGCTATTTGCGGAATCATCATCCTCACTGAGCGCCTTGGGCTTAAAAAGCGACATCGTTCATGCGCTCAGGAATCCTGACTGGACGCTGATCGACTATGACCTAAGCTGGCTGCATCAAGAAAATAACAGTGCAATCACCCTCAATGACGCAAACTATCCGCTGCAATTAAAGGAAATCTCAGATCCTCCGCCCATCCTATTTGTACGCGGCAATCCTGAACTGTTATCGTTGCCGCAAATCGCCATCGTGGGCAGCCGCAACCCCTCGACTTCAGGCCTGGAAATCGCCTTTAACTTTGCCAAAACCCTGAGTCATTGCGGCTTTGTGATCACCAGCGGACTGGCTTTAGGCATAGACGCAGCCAGCCATCAAGGCGCATTAAAAGCCAAAGGTTATACGATTGCGGTGGCGGGAACCGGACTGGATCGTGTCTATCCCGCGAGACATAAAGACCTGGCCACTGAGATCGTTAACACCGGAGCCATGATCTCGGAGTTCCCCCCCGGCACAACCGCCAAAGCCAACCACTTTCCCCGGCGCAACCGCATTATCAGCGGTCTGTGTCAGGGGCTGTTGGTGGTTGAAGCCGCCAAACAAAGCGGTTCGCTGATTACAGCGCGCATGGCCCTCGAACAAAACCGCGAAGTTTTTGCGATTCCCGGCTCCATTCACAACCCGCTGGCCCGCGGCTGCAATGCGTTAATCCGTGAAGGCGCAAAACTTGTCGAAACAACCCAAGATATTCTCGAAGAACTAAGTCAATATAATCAACAGGATGAGGTTTTCTCCCCGCTAACAATGCAATCAACACTTGACCTAGAGCAACAAACATTATTGAATCTTGTCATGTTTAGCCCAACTTCCATCGATACTCTGGTTGAAAATGCCAACGAATCCGTCGAAGTTATTTCGTCAATGTTACTGATTCTGGAGCTGCAAGGTTACATTGAAGCAACCCCCGGCGGCAGCTATACGAGAATCAAATAATCAACCAAGAGCTTATGAAAGAAAATATTTTTGATGTCCTGATGTACTTATTCGAAAACTATATGGAAGATGAAATTGAAATACTTCCAGACAGTGATATCGTCAGAACAGAATTACTTGAAGCGGGCTTTGAACAAATCGAAGTCAATAAAGCTTTCGACTGGCTCGAATCGCTTAGCCTGCAACGGGCAATAAAAGCATCCGTATCACCTACATTCCGCATTTTTTGCAGTCAGGAGACAGCCAGACTGGATCTTGAATCCCGCAATCTGATTATGTTCCTTGAGCATAGCGGCATCCTGAGTTCAGCCAACCGGGAAATCGTCATCGACCGGGCCATGGCGCTGGAAAATGAAGAATTATCAATGGAAAAGCTAAAATGGATAGTGCTGATGGTATTGCTCAGCCAGCCGGATGAGGAAATCGCTTTCTCCAGAATGGAAGATATTGTTTATGACCTTATTCCAACGTACTTGCATTAAAAAATAGGCGAAAGGCTAAGGGCTAAAGGCAAAAAAGAACGTACACTTTCGCCTTTAGCCCTTCGGCCTTCGTCTTTAGCCCTTCGCCTTTCACCCTTTTAAATAAATGAGTAAGAATCTCGTCATTGTAGAATCGCCTGCAAAAGCCAAAACCATAGAAAAATATTTGGGTAAGGACTTTCAAGTTTTAGCCTCCTATGGACACGTCCGCGACCTGATCCCAAAAGAAGGCGCAGTTGACCCGAACAACGACTTCGCCATGAAATACGAAGTTATCGATCGCAACCAAAAACATGTGCAAGCCATCAGCAAAGCCCTTAAGACTGCAGACACCTTATATCTGGCGACTGACCCTGATAGAGAAGGGGAAGCTATTTCCTGGCATTTGCTTGAGCTGCTGAAAGAAAAAAAACTGCTGAAAGACAAGCCGGTACATCGGGTCGTGTTCCATGAAATCACCAAAAAAGCCGTCACCGAAGCCATAGCCAACCCGGAGCAAATAGCCATCAATTTGGTCAATGCCCAACAGGCGCGCCGCGCTTTGGATTATCTGGTCGGTTTTAACCTGTCGCCGCTGTTATGGAAAAAAATCCGCCGTGGCCTGTCTGCGGGTCGCGTTCAAAGCCCCGCCCTGCGCATGATCGTCGAGCGCGAACTGGAAATCGAGGCCTTTAAAACCCGCGAATACTGGACAATCGATGCCGCGTTGATGGCGCATGACCAAGCCTTTAAAGCCAAATTGACTCAATTTGAAGGCGAAAAAATCAGTCAATTCAGCATTACCGATGAAGAGCTGGCGGAAAAAACCAAGCAAACCTTACTGGATGCGGCTGACGGCCAATTAATGGTCGCCAAGCTGGAAAAGAAACAGCAAAAACGCAACCCGGCCCCGCCCTTTATCACCTCGACACTGCAACAGGAAGCCTCGCGCAAACTGGGTTTTACCACCAAACGCACCATGATAGTTGCCCAGCAACTTTATGAGGGTATCGATATAGGCGGCGAAACCGCCGGTTTGATTACCTACATGCGTACCGACTCGGTCAACCTGTCGGTAGACGCTGTTGAAGAAATCCGCGCGCTGATTGCCGAAAACTACGGCGCCGAAAATGTGCCCAAAGAGCCGAGAGTCTTTAAGACCAAGTCGAAAAACGCCCAGGAAGCGCATGAAGCCATACGCCCGACATCTCCCCGGCACTTACCCAGCCAGATAAAAAGCCATTTGAGTATCGAACAGTTCAAACTCTATGAGCTGATCTGGAAGCGCACCATCGCCTGCCAGATGATTCATGCCACGCTGAACATGGTTGCCGTTGATTTAACCTGCGGCGACGGCAAACACGTATTCAGGGCAACCGGTTCCACGATAGCCTCGCCCGGCTTCATGGCCGCCTATCTGGAAGGAAAGGACGACAGCAACGAGAGCGACGACAAGGAAAGCTTTCTGCCGCCGATGGAAGAAGGCCGCCCCGTCCAGCTCAACGACATCAATGCCGCACAGCACTTCACCGAGCCGCCGCCACGCTACGGCGAGGCCAGCCTGGTAAAATCCCTTGAAGAACACGGTATCGGCCGACCATCGACCTATGCGTCGATTATTTCGACCTTGCAAAATCGTGAATATGTCACCCTGGACGGCAAACGCTTCTACCCGACCGATGTCGGCAGAATCGTCAACAAATTCCTGACCGAACATTTCACCAAATACGTCGATTACGATTTTACCGCTAACCTGGAAGATGAACTGGATGCGGTGTCGCGGGGAGAAAAAGACTGGGTTCCATTGATGCACGACTTCTGGAAACCCTTCACCACCCTAATCCATGAAAAAGAAGAGAGCGTCCAGCGCAAAGACGTCACTCAGGAAGCCATTGACGAAAAATGCCCCGATTGCGGCAGCCCGCTGTCGATTCGTTTAGGCAGGAATGGCCGGTTTATCGGCTGCACCAATTATCCTGAGTGCTCCTATACCCGGAACCTGAACGATGATGGCGCCGCTAGCGACGAACCCGAAGTTGTGGAAGGCCGGGTCTGCCCCAAGTGCGAATCGCCATTGGTGATCAAGACTGGACGCTACGGCAAATTTATCGGCTGCAGCGGTTATCCCAAATGCAAGCATATCGAGCCTTTGGAAAAACCGATGGACACCGGCGTCGAATGCCCGCAATGCAAAAAAGGCAACATCCTCAAGCGCAAGTCGCGGAACAGCAAAATATTCTATTCCTGCTCGGAATACCCGAAATGCGATTACGCATTATGGAACGCGCCGATCAAAGAAAGTTGCCCGGAATGCGAGTGGCCTATTTTGACCGTCAAGGAAACCAAACGGCGCGGCGTGGAAAAGGTTTGTCCGCAAAAGGACTGCAAATACGCAACGCCGTATGAAGGCGATCCTGCGGATGTGCAGGGGCCTAAGTCGCTTTAGCATTCAGCTTACTCGGCTGGTTCCCTTAACAAAGGACATAGCCACATTGGCACACAGCCGTCATTCCGGCAGGGATTGCCGGAATCCAGAGCACAGGGATGTGAAAATAGACCATAATTAATTTTATGTGGCTAAAGCATAATCTATCGTAGCCATCCATGGCTTCTGGATCCCGGCATTCCCTGCCGGGATGACGAGTTATATAAATACCTATACTTATAACTCAGCCCAAACCGTAAACTCAAAAATGCCCTACCACTCCCCCTTCAAAATAAAAAACGCCGTCCGACATCTCAAAGCCGGAGCAGTGATCGCTTACCCCACAGAAGCCGTCTACGGCTTAGGCTGCGACCCGCTCAACGAAGCTGCGGTCATGACCCTACTCGACATCAAACAACGCCCGATAGAAAAAGGCCTAATACTGATTGCCTCATCCCTGGAGCAACTGCGCCCCTACCTCGTCTTAGATCAAACCCTCATCGACCGCATAACGCCCACCTGGCCCGGCTCAGTCACCTGGGTTATTCCAGCCCAGCCCTGGGTGCCGAAATGGCTGACCGGCGAACATCAATCGCTGGCCGTCAGAGTGACCAATCACCCGATAGCCCGCGATTTATGCGCCCAATTCGGCAGGCCGCTGGTATCCACCAGCGCCAATCCCACGACACGGCCCGCCATCAAAGAATCGAGAAAACTGCTAAAAACCTTTGCCGATGCCGATATTTTTATCGTTCACGGCAAAGTCGGCGAGCTGGCACAGGAAACCGCTATTTATGATGCGGTGAGCGGAAATCGGTTGCGTTGATCATAAAAACTCAGAGAGATTGCTATTGGAAGGAATTATTACTACCATGAGATTAGGAGGTTTTTATCATGGCTCATGTTGAAAAATTAAGTATCGCTTTAACCCCTGAAATGGCGGAGGCCGTCCGCCAATGCGTCGAAAGCGGCGAATATGCCAGCAGTAGCGAGGTTATCCGCGAGGCTTTGCGCGATTGGAAGCTGAAACGTTCTTTACAACAGAATGAAATCGAAGAGTTGCGTAACCTTTGGCAGACCGGACTGGACAGCGGCCCTGGTCGTTTGGACGATATGAACGCGATCAAAGCAAAAGCCCGGCAACGGCTTTTGTCCCAAGACACAGAGCAGCACTAGAAATATTAGACTTTCATACCTGTGATTCAACGAACCGCGCAAGCCGAGGAAGACCTGATTGAGATATGGATTTATATCGCTCAGGATAATCCCCGAGCCGCGGATCGTGTGCTTGACGACATCGAACAGCGCTTCCATGCACTTGCAGATAATCCGTTGATGGGACGGTTGAGGTCTGATATTGCCCCGGAACTTCGTTATTTTGTTGTGGGTAGCTATTTGATTTTGTATCGTACCGTGCCGGACGGCATCCAGATTGTCCGTGTCATACATGGCGCTCGTGATTTGCCCAATTTATTCTGAGTAATAGCCCTTTGTTAGCTAAAATGCCGGGCAACAAAAGATGTTGCTTGGTCTACTCGGCTATGATTTACCATAATTATTTTCGACTTCAGCCCAATTTCTCAGATTTTCAGCTAACCTAGTTGCCGCTTCTGCAACTCGTCTAAGCTTCTCTCCTTGGTTTCCGCTAATTCTTTTCACCCAAATTTGACTAGCAGGAGATTGCATAGCCATATCAGCATCTTGGATAAGCGAACTTAAAACATAAAAAGCACAGCACGAACCGAGAGTCAACGTAAGTTTCTCGTGATCATAAGTTATACATCCGTCACCATGCTGGAACTTCTTGCCACAGCAACTGCATTCTGTTTGTTTTTCATGTTCCGGTACAAATGTCATTTTCATTTCTCCTTGCTGTGATTAACAATTTTAAGCCTTGATGGGCAGCCGAGCAGGGCGCGCCGTACGCGCCTATCCAATAACTTCCAACCCGCCCATATAAGGCCGCAATGCCTCAGGAATACGGATGCGTCCATCGGCATCCTGATAATTTTCCATGACCGCAATCAGGGTTCTGCCCGCCGCCAGACCGGAGCCGTTCAGGGTATGCGCCAACTCAGGTTTGCCGGTTTCCGGGTTGCGCCAACGGGCTTGCAGACGGCGAGCCTGAAAGTCTTTGAAGTTGCTGCACGATGATATTTCCCGGTAAGTGCCCTGCCCCGGCAGCCACACTTCCAAATCGTAGGTTTTGGTCGATGAAAAGCCGGTATCTCCCGCACATAACAACATCCTGCGGTAAGGCAGGTTGAGTTTTTTCAATATAGCTTCCGCGTGATGGGTCAGCTCTTCATGAGCCGCAGCTGAATCTTCAGGCTTTACGATTTGCACGATTTCGACTTTTTCGAATTGATGCTGACGGATCATGCCTCTTACGTCGCGGCCGTAAGCGCCGGCCTCACTGCGGAAACAGGGGCTGTGGCAGACGAATTTAAGCGGTAGGTCTTTGGCCTCAATAATCACGTCCCTGACGATGTTGGTGACCGGCACTTCGGCTGTAGGGATCAGGTATAACGCAGGATCGTCGCTGGCCTTGAACAGGTCGGCTTCGAACTTGGGCAATTGGCCTGTGCCGCGCAAGCTGTCGGCATTGACCAGGAAAGGCACGTAGGTTTCGATGTAGCCGTGTTCGCTGGTATGCGTATCGAGCATCAACTGGATAATGGCCCGTTGCAAGCGCGCCAGCGGCCCGTTTAAAACGACAAACCTTGCGCTGGCGATTTTGGCGCCCAACTCGAAATCCATGCCTATCTTTGCGCCTAAATCGACATGGTCTTTGGGTTCGAAATCGAAGCTAGGGATTTCGCCCCAGCGGCTGATTTCGAGATTGTCGTCTTCGCTCTTGCCGTTCGGCACGCTCTCATCAAGGAGGTTGGGAATGCCTTCCATCAAGGCTGTCATTTTTGCCTGAATATCGGACAATTCGGTTTCCGCGGCTTTCAGTTCATCGCCCAAATGCTGAACCTGATCCAACAGCGGCTGTACGTCTTCGCCCTTGGCTTTGGCCATGCCGATGGCTTTCGAGCTGCTGTTGCGTTCGTTCTGTAATTCCTGGGTTTTAACCTGGATGTCTTTGCGCCGGGCTTCCAACTCGGAATAATACTCAGGGTTAAAATCGAATGAACGTCTGTTTAGCTGTTCCTTAACAAAATCAAGCTCAGTTCTGAATAAGCGGGGATCTAACATGACTGCGTGGTTACCTTTTAATAAAATTGTGTAGTTGACTTCGCGCCGCTGGAGCTGCGCAGACTGCGTTCCCACGCCTGAGCGCGGGAACAATAAAAAATAAACCACGAAGACACGAAGAGCACGAAGTTTTTACTTTGGCTTTTTCTTCGTGTCCTTCGTGTCTTCGTGGTGAAATTCTTTTAAGTTGATACGCATGGAGAGCGATAAATCTATATCTGCCTGCCCACCAGCAAGCCCATCCATATCACCAAAATACAAATAAGGCCATTGCCGACAAACGTACCCAGCATTAAATTCAAATGGGTGTCGAATGAAAACCCATGCTCTACCAAAAACAGCAGTAGATATAAACCGGACAGGGTTAGAAAAATACCCACCATGACCACCGTCAGTACGACGCGGTATTCCATGGCTAGCGCCACTTTGTGCAATAAAATAGTCGCGATGATGCTGATCAAAAAAGCGCCTATCGCGTTAATGGTCATCAATGCATAAGGAATCATGCCGCCCGACCATTGGATAACGCCGTCCGAATAATAAAACAAGCCTCTGCCGCACAGTAATCCGATCCAAATTGCGAATATGCAGGCCGTAACGCTGGTGAATATATTTAGCGCCGCTTTGGTTAAATTGCCCTGCTCTATCAGGTAAAACGTTTCCAGCGAAAACGTGGAGAAAGTAGTAAACGCCCCGATAAAGCCGATTAATATGGCCGCCCTGTATTCGAAGGTGATGGTGAGGCGTTGCTGCATCAGCGATTCGGTCAGCAAGCCGAGCATAAACGAGCCGATCACGTTGACAACTAACGTGCCATACGGAAAGCCGCGCCCCAGCCACTGGTAAATGCCCGAGGACACCAGGAACCGAATCACCGCCCCGAACGATCCGCCCAGCGCAACTGCAAGAATTTGATTCATAGGCTAGAACCTGATGAAGTGCTCGCGGTAATAACGCAGCTCTTCGATAGATTCGATAATATCGTCCAGGGCTTGATGCGAGGACTGTTTTTTAAAGCCGTCTTTTACTTCGGGCGCCCATCTGGCAGCCAGCTCTTTAACCGTTGAAACATCGATATTGCGATAATGGAAATATGCTTCCAGTTTGGGCATATAGCGATACAAAAAGCGTCTGTCCTGGCCGATGCTGTTTCCGCAGATTGGCGAGGTGTTTTCCGGCACCCATTGCTTTAAAAATTCAATCGTTTGCCGTTCCGCCTCCTCTGCATCGATAGTGGAAGCCTTGACTCGTGCGATTAGGCCGGATTGTCCGTGGTGATGCTGATTCCACTCGTCCATTGCCCCCAATGCCGCCTCGGACTGATGCACGGCCAGCACCGGACCTTGGGCCAGAATATTCAAGTCTTTATCGGTAATGATCGTAGCAATCTCGATAATCAAATCGTTGTCAGGATCTAGCCCGGTCATTTCAAGGTCTATCCAGATAAGGTGCGATGGGTCCTGCGCCATTTGTCGATTCCATTGTATATAAGAGGGCGGTTAGTGTAGCATTGGCTAATCTGTACGTCTAACTCTTAAACATTGAAGAATCCCGCTTATGAATAGCTTTACGATCGTCTTTTTAATCGCGCTAACTCTTTCTTTTTCAGTCCAGTTTTGGCTGGCAAAACGGCACGCCGGTTACGTTGCCAAGCACCGCTCCGCCGTGCCTGAAGCTTTCAAAAACACGGTCTCGCTGGAAGCCCACCAGAAAGCAGCCGACTACACATTGGAAAAAAGCAAGCTAGGCGATATAGACAGCATTATCGGCGTTATCCTGCTGTTAGCGATGACCCTCGGTGGCGGCATCAATTTCGCTTTCGAATTTTGGGCAGCAACAATCACGAGTCCGTTGATCGCAGGCTTGGCGGCTGTTGCCAGCGTTTTCCTGGTCATGACGCTGGTTGAAATCCCCACCAGCGTCTATCAAACGTTCGTGATTGAAGAAAAATACGGTTTTAACAAAAGCACCCCGCAACAATTCATCAAGGATCAACTGCTGCAACTGGTTTTGGTCGCCGCTATCGGCATGCCTTTGCTGGCTTTAATCCTGTGGGTCATGGACAGCATCGGTTCGCTGTGGTGGTTATGGGCCTGGGGCATATTGATGGGCTTTGCGTTACTGATGAGCTGGCTCTTCCCTACCCTGATCGCGCCGTTATTCAATAAATTTACCCCGATGGAAGAAGGTTCGCTAAAAGACCGGATTCAGGGTTTGCTTGCCCGTTGCGGCTTTAGCAGCCAGGGCATCTTCATCATGGACGGCTCCAAGCGCTCGGGCCACGGTAACGCCTACTTCACCGGCCTCGGCAGCAACAAGCGCATCGTGTTTTTCGACACCTTGGTCAACTCATTGGAGGATGAAGAACTGGAAGCGATACTGGCTCACGAACTGGGACATTTCAAGTGCAAGCACACGATCAAGATGCTGGTTGCCAACGCCGTTATGACCCTGATCAGTTTTGCGATTTTAGGCTGGCTGATCGACCAGCAATGGTTCTACAACGGGCTGGGCGTGGAACAACCCTCGCATGCCGCCGCCCTGCTGTTATTCATGCTGGTGTCCTCGTCGTTCACCTTTTTTATGCAACCGATCAGCGCTTATTTTCAACGCAAATTTGAATTTGAAGCCGATGATTTCGCGTCAAACCACGCCAAAGCCGAAAAACTGGTCAGCGCCTTGGTCAAGCTGTTTGAAGAAAACGCCAGCACCTTGACACCGGACCCTTTGTACTCGGCGTTTCATTACAGCCACCCGCCAGCGGCTATTCGTATTGCCAATTTAGAATCCAAAATACGCCCTGCGTGATGGCTGAGTTAATTGAAGGACTGGTCATCTCCCATTTAGGCCAAGGCATTGCTGTTGAACATGACGATAAGATTGTGCTTTGCCAAACACTGCGACGGCTTGAAACCGTCGCAGTCGGCGACCGGGTTTTATGGACGCAATCCTCGCCCGACCAAGGCCGTATAGAACAAATCCTGCCTCGGCGCTCGTTATTGATGCGCCCGTCCAGAAACGGCAAGGTTCGCCCGGTTGCCGCCAATATCGACACCGTCTTTGTCGTCTTTGCGGTCGAGCCTTACTGCGATTTTTTACTGATCGACCAATACCTGGCGATTTGCGAAAACCGCAATATCGATGCGGCGCTGGTGCTGAATAAAACCGACCTGGCGCAATCGGCCGGTATTGAACAGGAACTGCTGGACTATACCAACCTGGGCTACGCACTGTACCGAGTCAGCGCCACAGCGGCATCGGGACTGGATGAACTAAAGCGGGCTTTAAAAGATCAAGTCAGCATTTTGGCCGGGCAATCCGGTGTCGGTAAGTCATCGTTAACCAATGCGATCATTCCCGACAAGGAACTGAAAACCAACACCATCTCGGAGACTACCAAACACGGACGGCATACCACCACGGCGGCAACGCTGTACCACATGAACGAAGGCGGCGATTTGATCGACAGTCCCGGCGTCGCCATTTTCGGGTTGGCCGGTCTTTCCGAACAACAACTGGCTTACGGCTATCGCGAATTTCAGCCGCTAATCGATAAATGCCAGTTCAAGAACTGTCGTCATTTGGTTGATAAGGGGTGTGCGGTGCGTGTGGCTGCGGAAAACGGCGATATTTCAATGACGCGGTATCAGCGGTTTTTAAAGCTTAGAGAGAAGATGCCGACGACGTATGTCTGATGGAAATTCACCAAGAAGAATGACTTGCAGACTGGGAACTTGCTGCAACCAATAAGCCACCTCTGTTGAAAGAAAGAAGTTGTATCGCTTTGACTGTAAAAATAATAAGATGTTGATTCTGTTGGTTTACTCTTTATTATCAATAAGGTGGAAATATGACTACATCATTACTCGCCGGGCCTATTTTACGACGCGCCACACCAAACCGTGTTTGCGTGTGGTTTGCTACCACTGAGCCGACTCACTTAACACTGCAAGTTATTTCAAAAAATGGCACTGTGCTGGGCGAAAGCACTCAAAATGATTATTGCCGATTAGGTCAAAATCTATTTGTGTACTTGGCACAGGCTCGCTGCAATGACCCTGAGCATCCCTATCCGGCGGATACTTTTCTTTATTACCGGCTTGTTGATGCTGACACTGCCAAGCCTTTGGACTTGTCGGCATTAACTTACGATAAATCAACGCCGCACCCAAAATTTTTTATTCCCGCTGCATTGCGACAGCTGTTACACGGCAGTTGTCGTAAACCGCATGGCGGTGGGAACAGCCCCGACGCACTGAGTTATGGCGATAGCTTATTAGAATCAACGCATGACGATTTGGCCAACCGCCCCGCCGTGTTGCTGCTGACGGGCGATCAAATTTATGCAGACGATGTTTCCATTTCCGTGCTGGCGATGTTGAAAGAAAAAGCGGCTGCGCTCATAGGGAGACCTGAATTGCTGCCCTATGACAAAGACTCTAAGGGGCAAATAATCCATCAAGATTCACAAAACATCCCTGTACATGGACGGAAAAGTTTCCTCAAAGCGTATAAATCCGGCTTTACTTCCGAAAAATCCGAAAATCATTTGCTGAGCTTTGGCGAATTCGCCGCCATGTATATTTACGTTTTTGGTAATGCGGAAGATTGGAGACCTACAAATACTTGGGCATCATTGGCCCCACAATTCATTACAGGCACCAAAGAAGCCAAAAAAGCCGAACAGGCATTTACCGAACAACAAGCTGCCGTTGGTAACTTCCAGTCAACACTCCCCAATGTGCGCAGGCTGCTGGCAAATATCCCCACTTACATGATATTTGACGATCATGATGTCACTGATGATTGGAATATTACCAATACGTGGTACGACGAAGTTCGCAGCTCACCGTTAGGGCAACGTATTGTTGCCAATGCGCTGGCTTCATACTGGGCGTTTCAAGGCTGGGGTAATGATGCCGATAATTTCGATAAAGACTTACAGCTAACAATCAGCCAATATTTGTTGGATACCGAAAATAGTCCGGAAATCAACGAGCGTTATGACTTACATACCTGGAAACATCGAGGCTGGGGTTTTTCCGTACCGACCAATCCGCCTATTATCGCCATTGATTCACGTACACAGCGGATGCCGACTTTGGATAGTTATTTACCCGTGTTACTGGATCGCTATGCCCGCGACTGGCTGCGCGTGGAATGGGCGAAACTGAAAACAGGTCAAATCATTTCCGCTGATACTTGCCCTATTTTTATTGCTACCACGCCCGTGCAGGGATTTTTTGCGTTAGAGGGCTTACAAAAAATCGCTTACTGGCTTATTTCATATTTAGAAGGCTACAAGTACATAAAAATATTTGAGGAAATAATCAGTGAACAAGGTTATTTCACAAAAAAAATCATTGCCTTCGTCGATATGGAAGCCTGGACATCTAACAAGCAGAGTTTTCTAACGTTAATGGATTGTTTAAGCCAGGACATGCTGATTAAACAATGCGTTTTTCTTTCAGGTGATGTGCATTACTCCTTCAGTGCGATGGGAAGGTACATTGATGCCCAAGGAGCAAACACATTGCATTGTTATCAATTAGTCAGCTCTTCCTTGAAAAACAGCCCCGCCGACAAACAACTTCGGGGTATAGAAACCGCGAGCCAATTTGGTAACGGCAGCACTAAACATGCTAATAAGCTTAAGGAACTGTTTCCTTGGCTACCCATTGCTTCATGGGAAAGCTGGGTGCATCTGCTCTTACCCACAAACTCAAAACAACGCGTTCATCCTGAATGTAATTTAGGTTTGGTGAAATTTGAGAGCGGAAAGCCTGCACAGCATGCTTTGCTAAACAGTGAACAAATTGTGTATGCCTTGCCTGATTGTAATACCTTCACAATGCCCTAACGATGGGCTATAGAGCATTTTGCCGAATCCTTCAGACGCTCCCTTGCTGGCGTGTGGGAACGAGATAAAGATTATCTGTGGCAAACAAAGTCATATCTACTTACAATACACGGTTTTGTTAGTCTTTTCGGCAACCTTTTAAGTACAGATAAAGCCATTTTTTATTGAGCCTGTATGAACAAACGATCTAATCAAACACGAGAACTATGGAACAACACAATCTTACCCTAGGCATCCCCGGCTTTAACTACCCCGATTTATACGATTCTGCGCGTCTGAAAGATCTGCTGGATGTGTTTGATGCTTCGGTTGAACGCCATGATTCGCAGCTGCACAATGAGTTCAAGGCTTACCGCCAGAGTCAGGGTGAAGGTTTGTCACCGGAGGCTATTTCCGATCTGTTGGTGCGCATGGGGCCTTATGTCGGCCAGTTTGTCGCCAGGATTTTTAATGTTTCCGAGCAACATCAGGTGCAGGGCGCAAAAATCAAGGACGAGATCGACACCATTTTCACTTATAAAAACGAAGTGGTCGACAAGCTGGCGTTCTTTTTTAAAGGCCAGGATGCCAGCGATTGGGCTATTCCCGCGATCCTGAACCGTTTTGATCTGCTGATCGATGCAGGCTTTCCCGAAGCCAACCAGGATGATGACGCAGAACACCGCGTAGCAAGGGTCGGCGCGGCTATCGGGCTGCTGTACAGCCATTACAAGCTGATTGCCAAGGGCAAAGACAGCGATTATGAGAATGCCGATTTGGTCGCTGAAGCTCTGCGCGCCAAACTCGTTGTTCACGCAGAAGCGGCAAGCGAATTTACCGACATCATCAGCCTGCAAGACCCCGCCGAATTTATCAACGCCCTGATGGACGTCGTGCTGCGCTGGAGTTTTGTCGCGCAACAAGACAACGATGTGGTTGCGAACTGGCCGAGCTTCAAGCTTCCGCAAAAGCGCGATTTCGACCATTTGGTTGAGCATGAACTGGTTGATCGCGGCGAATTTAAAGCCTGGATGGGCGAGCAGGAACACCGCCGCCGTCGGGACGGTTTTAAACTGACCGACCTGCGTTATAACCAGCGCCAGGTACTGTCCGAAGTCAATCACTGCATTTACTGCCACGAGCGCGATACCGATTCCTGCTCCAAAGGCATGCGCAACAAGAAAACCGAAACTTTCAAGGTCGATCCATTGGGCGTGACCACCATCGGTTGCCCGCTGGATGAGAAAATCTCCGAAATGCATTTGGTTAAACGCCAAGGCGACAATATCGGCGCGCTGGCGATGATTATCATCGACAACCCGATGTGTCCTGGCACCGGCCATCGTATCTGCAACGAGTGCATGAAAGGCTGTATCTACCAAAAAACCGATCCGGTCGATATTCCGCAAATTGAAACCAGCGTACTGACCGACGTATTGTTCATGCCCTATGGCTTTGAAATATACAGCCTACTGACCCGCTGGAATCCGTTAAACGTAAAGCGTCCGTACATGCTGCCTTACAACGGCAAAAATGCGCTGGTCGTGGGCCTCGGTCCTGCCGGTTACACGATGAGCCATTACTTACTCAATGAAGGCTTCGGCGTCGCCGGTATCGACGGCTTAAAACTGGAACCGTTGCCCGTGGCATTAACCGGCGACAGCAACAATCTGCCAGCGCCGATTGTCAACTTTCAAGACCTGTACGAAGATCTGGACAAGCGCATTCTGGCCGGTTTCGGCGGCGTGGCCGAATACGGCATTACCGTGCGCTGGGACAAGAACTTCCTGAAAGTCATTTACCTGACCTTGCAACGGCGCGCGGCGTTTCGCTCATACGGCGGCGTTCGTTTTGGCGGCACGATTACCATTGAAGACGCATGGAGCATGGGCTTCGACCATATCTGTATCGCCTCGGGCGCCGGTAAACCGACGGTTATCGATATGAAAAACAACCTGATGCGCGGCATACGCAAAGCTTCGGATTTCCTGATGGCGTTGCAGTTAACCGGAGCCGCCAAGGCTTCTTCGCTGGCTAACTTGCAGGTGCGTTTGCCTGCCGGCGTTATCGGCGGCGGCTTGACCGCCATGGATACCGCAACCGAATTGCTGGCGTATTATCCGGTGCAGGTCGAAAAAATCCTGCATCGCTACGAAACACTGGTTGACATGTACGGCGAGCAAACCGTGCGCAGCCGTTACGACCAGGAAGAAACCATCATACTCGATGAATTTTTGGCGCACGGCAAAGCCATACACGCAGAACGTCAACGTGCCGAAGCGGAAGGCGAACAACCGGATTTCCAACCACTGGTCGAAGCGTGGGGCGGCGTCACACTGTTTTATCGCAAAGGCATTAACGATGCACCCGCGTATCGCCAAAACCACGAAGAAATCGCCAAAGCATTGGAAGAAGGCATCGCCTTGGCCGAAGGCATGAGCCCACTCGGCGCACAAGCTGACGAATATGGACATTTAAATGCTGTTGAGTTTGAAAAGCTGGTGCTTGAAGAAGGCCGCTGGAGCAACTCAGGGCAGAATGTCACTGTTCCGTTGCGCAGCTTATACGTTGCGGCAGGTACATCGCCGAACACCATTTATCAAAGCGAATATCCGGACACTTTTGTGATGGATAAATGGTTTTTCCAACGCTATCAGCCCGAATGGACCAACGACTCGGTCGAGTTAGTACCGATGCACGATGAAGCCATGCCCAAGCTCGGCAAACCTGCGCCGCTGACGTCTTATCAAAAAGACGGCAAGTTCATCAGCTTTTACGGCGACAACCATCCCGTTTATGCAGGCAACGTGGTTAAAGCCATGGCCAGCGCCAAAAACGGCTACCCTCACGTGGTCAAACTATTTGAACAGGAATTGGCAAGATTAAATCCAGCGCAGCAGCCGGAACGCGATGCAGCGTTAAAAGCCTTGTTTGCCCAGCTGGACGAATCGTTTAAAGCGACTATCGTGTCCATTAACCGCCTGACGCCGACCATTATCGAAGTCGTGGTCAAAGCGCCGATGGCGGCGGAAAAATTCCATCCCGGACAATTTTACCGCGTACAAAATTATGAAGCCTTTGCGCCCGTCGTCGAAGGCACGGTGCTGGCAGCCGAAGGTTTGGCGCTGACCGGCGCGGAAGTCGATAAGGAAAAAGGCACGATCTCGCTGATCGCACTGGAAATGGGTTCATCCTCGCGGTTGTGCGCAACCTGGAAAGTCGGCGATCCGCTGGTAATCATGGGCGTAACCGGCACCCCGACCGACATACCGACCGGCAAAACCGTGTTGCTGCTCGGCGGCGGATTGGGCAATGCGGTACTGTTCTCTATCGGTAAGGCATTAAGAGCAGCGGGCAATAAAGTAATTTATTTTGCCGGTTACAAATATGCGCAAGACCGGTTTAAAGTCGAGGATGTAGAAGCCGCCGCAGACATTATCATCTGGTCGGTCGACAAGGGCGAAGGCGTCACCGCCATTGCCCCGACCCGTCCGCAGGACAAAACTTTTGTCGGCAATATCCTGGAATGCATGCTGGCTTATGCTCACGGCGATTTAGGCGAACAGCCTATTTCGCTTAGCGATGTCGACCACCTGATCGTGATCGGCTCGGATCGCATGATGGCGGCGGTAAAAAGCGCTCGCTTCGATGTGTTGAAACCTTACTTAAACAAAGCACATCATGCCATCGGCTCCATCAACTCGCCGATGCAGTGCATGATGAAAGGCATTTGCGCGCAATGCTTGTGCAAACATGTCGATCCCGAGACCGGCAAGGAATGCTTCGTGTACTCCTGCTACAACCAGGATCAGGATTTGGATAAGGTTGATTTTCCGCATTTAAATGCCAGGTTGCGGCAAAATACCGTGCAGGAAAAGCTGTCTAATCTCTGGCTGAGCTATTTATTGGAAAAACAGTAATTGAATTAAAGACAATATCAATACCTACAAGAGTAAATATTGGTTTAACAGTTGCGTAACAAAAATCTGTTGGTATAATAGCCAGCTCGAAGTTGCATAAGCTTCAGGCGCGTAGCTCAGTTGGTTAGAGCACCACCTTGACATGGTGGGGGTCGGTGGTTCGAGTCCACTCGTGCCTACCAAACATTTAAAGCACTGCACCGCAGTGCTTTTTTTATTGTAGACACTAGACACAGATAAAAAATGCCGGTAATTACCCTTCCCGATGGTTCCAAGCGAGAGTACGACCAAACTGTAACAGTGATGGATGTTGCGCTGTCTATCGGATCGGGATTAGCCAAGGCAACCTTGGCAGGCAAAGTTAACGGCAATCTGGTCGATGCCAGTACGCCAATCGATCAGGATGCAACGCTGCAACTGATTACTGCAAAGGATGAAGACGGCATCACCGTTATTCGTCATTCAACTGCACATCTATTGGCTCAGGCCGTCAAACAGTTATTCCCTTCAGCGCAAGTCACCATCGGGCCGGTTATCGAAAACGGCTTTTTTTACGATTTCGCCTACGAAAGACCTTTTACGCCGGAAGACCTGAGCGCCATTGAAAAAAAGATGGAGCAACTGGTTGCCGAAGATTCCCCCATCCATCGCTCGGTGTTATCACGGGATGAGGCAGTCAAGTTTTTCAGAGATCTGGGCGAGGCGTATAAAGCCGAGATCATCGAATCCATTCCGGCCAATGAAGATTTGTCTTTATATGAGCAAGGCGGATTTACCGACCTGTGCCGCGGCCCTCATGTACCCAGCACCGGCAAGTTAAAAGTCTTTAAGCTGATGAAGATTGCCGGCGCGTATTGGCGCGGCAATTCCGACAATGAAATGCTGCAGCGCATTTACGGCACGGCATGGGGCGATAAAAAAGACTTGCAAGCTTACTTGCATCGATTGGAAGAAGCGGAAAAGCGCGATCACCGCAAGCTGGCGAAAACACTGGATTTGTTTCATTCTCAGGAAGAAGCTCCCGGGATGGTGTTCTGGCATGAAAAAGGCTGGGTCATCTATCAACAAGTTGAACAGTACATCCGCGAGAAATTAAGGGTAAACGGTTACGGCGAAGTTAAAACGCCGCAGGTCGTGGATCGTTCTTTATGGGAAAGATCAGGGCACTGGGAAAAATTCGGTGACATGATTTTTACCACGCATTCCGAGAATCGCGATTACGCGATCAAACCGATGAACTGCCCTTGCCACGTACAGATTTATAATCAGGGCCTTAAAAGCTACCGCGATTTGCCTATCCGTCTGGCGGAATTCGGTTCCTGCCATCGCAACGAACCTTCCGGCACCCTGCATGGCTTGATGCGGGTCAGGAACTTTGTTCAGGATGATGCGCATATCTTCTGCACCGAAGGCCAGATTCAGGATGAAGTATCGACCTTTATCGATATGCTCTTCGATGTTTACAAAGATTTCGGCTTTGAAGAAGTTATTATTAAATTGTCTACCCGCCCTGCAAATAGAGTCGGTGACGATTCGGTCTGGGATAAGGCGGAAAACGCCCTGGAACTGGCACTTAACACCAAAGAACTGAAGTGGGACTTACAGCCGGGCGAAGGCGCTTTTTACGGCCCTAAAATCGAATTCTCATTAAAAGACTGCATCGGACGGGTCTGGCAATGCGGCACGATTCAAGTGGATTTTTCGATGCCGGGTCGTCTGGACGCAACCTATATCGCCGAAGACGGATCACGGCAAGTGCCGGTCATGCTGCATAGAGCGATACTCGGATCACTGGAACGCTTTATCGGCATTTTAATCGAACAACACGCGGGAACCTTCCCGCTCTGGCTGTCGCCAGTGCAGGTGGTCGTGCTTAATATCACCGACCGACATGCCGAATATGCCTCGCAAATTATGCTAGACCTTGAAAAACAAGGCATCAGGGTAAAAATTGACTTGAGAAATGAGAAGATCGGGTTTAAAATCCGCGAGCATTCCATGCAGCGAGTACCGTATCTTGTCATTATCGGTGACAAAGAATTAGAACAACAAAGCATTACGGTACGTACGCAAAAAGGTGATGACTTAGGTAGCCTGTCGATCCATGAATTTACCGAACGGTTGAAACAAGAGATTACAGGTAGACAATGAATGATTTTGGAGGATTAAGATATCGCTGCTAAAAAAGACGAAACGCGCCTGAATGACGCTATCACCGCAAGACGGGTGAGAGTTACAGGTGCAGATGGTGAGGCGTTAGGAATTATCTCGTTAGATGAAGCCAAACAGATTGCTTACGCTGCAGACTTGGATTTAGTGGAAATATCGCCGAATGCGGATCCTCCGGTTTGCAAGGTGATGAACTACGGCAAATACCAGTTTGAGTTAAACAAAAAACTGGCCGTCGCCAAAAAGAAACAAAAGCAGGTTCAGGTCAAGGAAATCAAATTCAGACCTGGAACTGACGAAGGGGATTATCAAGTTAAATTGAGAAGCTTAACCAAGTTCCTTAATGATGGCGATAAAACCAAAATAACCTTGCGTTACCGTGGACGCGAAATGGCTCATCGGGAAATCGGTGTTGATCTGCTGAAACGGATAGAAAAAGATTTGGAAGAGATCGCAATCGTCGAGCAATTTCCTAAAATGGAAGGTCGCCAAATGGTTATGGTTATGGCGCCGAAAAAGAAAAAATAATTGCAAAAACGATCGCAACACAAATTATAGAGACGCTGCATTGCATCATCTCTACAGCGGCATAGGATGAGCCGCTAAGTATCATGCAAATGATGCCGTTAATTCTTCAGGGCCATGCATTTTGCCTTGCTGGGTTACAACTCAGGGACTTAATATTTTAATTAATTGGAGCAAACAAATGCCAAAGATCAAAACTAACCGTGGAGCTGCCAAGCGTTTCAGACGCACAGGCAACGGCGGTTTTAAATGTGGCCAGTCCCACAGACGTCATATCCTGACTAAAAAATCGACTAAGAGAAAAAGACAGTTACGCTCGCCGGCAACTATTCATCCGTCAGATGTGCGCATGGCTGCACGTATGATGCCGTACAGTTAATCTAAGGAAATAAATCATGCCTAGAGTTAAACGCGGCGTAACAGCCAGAGCAAGACATAAAAAAGTATTAAAGCAAGCGAAAGGTTACTACGGCGCACGAAGCCGGGTTTATCGCGTTGCCAAACAAGCGGTAATCAAAGCCGGTCAATATGCGTACCGTGACCGCAAGCAGAAAAAACGTCAATTCCGCGCTTTGTGGATCGTCCGTATCAATGCGGCGGCCCGTCTAAGCGGAATGTCATACAGTCGCTTCATCAATGGCTTAACTAAAGCCAATGTTAAGATTGACCGTAAGGTTCTAGCTGACATTGCAGTTCGCGACATTGCCGCATTTGCGGAAATTGCGAAAATTGCAAAGGAACATCAAAGTAAACCTTAAGGAACGATCCGGATTTTAGTTATCTGAAATCCTGCTATTCCCCCTCCTCTTTCCGAGGAGGGGGAAATTAGGGCTTTAAGCCCTTCCCCTTAATAAACATCCCCACCACCCACACACAGCGAGCTAAACCGTGTCCGCTACTCTAGAAGAAATTCTCGCGCAGGCATTACAGCAGCTTCGCGACGCACAAGACCTTAACCAACTCGACCTGGTTCGTGTTCACTATCTCGGCAAAAAGGGTTTATTTACCCTCCAGATGAAAGAACTCGGCGCGCTCGATCCTGAGCAAAGACGCGCTGCCGGTCAAGTCATCAACCAAGCCAAAGATCAATTTCAACAGCAACTGGAAGCCAAAAAAGATCTGCTGCAAAATGCCGCATTAGAAGAAAGGCTGGCCAGTGAAGGCATAGACGTCACCCAACCGGGAAGAGGTCAAGCTGTTGCGGGCTTGCATCCGGTCACGACCACATTGCGCCGAATCTCCAAGATTTTTGCCAGCGTCGGCTTTCAAGTCGTTGAAGGGCCTGAAATCGAAGACGATTATCATAATTTCGAGGCACTGAATATTCCTGCACATCACCCGGCCAGGGCGATGCATGACACATTTTATTTTGATGCACACACCGTATTAAGAACCCATACCTCACCGGTACAAATCCGGGTTATGGAATCTGAAAAGCCACCGTTAAAAGTGATTGCGCCGGGCCGCGTGTATCGTTGCGATTCGGACATTACCCACACGCCGATGTTCCATCAGGTCGAAGGCTTTCTGGTCGATACCGACGTCAGCTTTGCCGACTTAAAAGGCGTGGTTTACGAATTCCTGCGCGCCTTTTTTGAAAAAGACATCCAGGTGCGTTTTAGACCGTCGTATTTCCCGTTTACCGAGCCGTCGGCTGAAGTCGATATTGAATGCGTGATGTGCGGCGGCCAAGGCTGTCGCGTATGCAGCCATACCGGCTGGCTGGAAGTGATGGGCTGCGGCATGATACATCCCGAAGTTTTCAAAGCGGTTAATATCGACAGCGAAACCTATAGCGGCTTTGCGTTTGGCATGGGCGTGGAGCGCCTCGCGATGTTGCGTTACGGCATTAACGATTTGAGATTATTTTTTGAAAATGATCTTAAATTTTTGGAACAATTTAAATAAGTCGTCGTTACACGGGAAAACTTGAGTCATGCAAATTAGTGAAGCTTGGTTAAGAGAATATGTCAATCCGGCAATAACAACAGAACAACTGGTCGAGCAATTGACCATGGCTGGCCTTGAGGTCGATTCGGTAACGCCTGCGGCAGCGGTATTCAGCGGCGTAGTCGTCGGCGAAGTTCTCGCGATGGAGCAACATCCCGATGCCGACCGCCTGAGAGTTTGCCAGGTCGCAGTAGGCGAAGCGGAACCGTTGCAAATTGTCTGCGGTGCCAGCAACGTCCGGGTCGGCTTGAGAATCCCTGCGGCATTGATCGGCGCGGTATTGCCGGGCGACTTTAAAATCAAAAGATCCAAACTTCGCGGCGTAGAATCCTTTGGCATGCTGTGCTCTGAAAAAGAACTGGGCCTGGCCGCCGATGCGCACGGCTTAATGGAACTCGCTGCCGATGCCCCGGTAGGCGTTGATATACGCGACTACCTGTCGCTCAACGACAACATCATCGAAGTCGACTTGACCCCCAACAGAGCCGATTGCCTCAGCGTTGAAGGCATAGCGCGCGAAGTAGCGGTGCTGAACAAAATGGACTGGTCGGCCACTCAAGTTGAAAAATCCGCAGTCAGCCATGCCGACACCCTGCTCGTCTCCGTCGAAGCTACCGATGCTTGTCCTCGTTATTTGGGCCGATTGATTAAAGATGTAAACCCTAAAGCCGAAACCCCGCTATGGATGCAGGAACGTTTGCGCCGCTCGGGCGTCAGAAGTTTGAGTGCCGTGGTCGATGTCACCAATTACGTCCTGATCGAATTAGGTCAACCGCTACACGCCTTCGATGCCGCCAAATTATCCGGCAGCATTAATGTGCGCTATGCAAAAACCGATGAAAGTATTGCCCTGTTAAACGGGCAAACCATTAAGCTGGACAACGAAACCCTGGTGATCGCCGACGATAATCAAGCGCTGGCATTGGCTGGCGTAATGGGCGGCAGCGAATCCGCAGTCGGCGACGACACCCAAGATGTGTTTCTGGAATGCGCGTTTTTCATCCCGCAAAGCATCGCCGGTAAAGCCCGAAACTACGGCTTGCACACCGATTCATCGCACCGTTTTGAACGCGGCGTTGACCCGACTTTGCAGGAACGCGCCATAGAACGCGCGACCCAACTGATTATCGATATTGCAGGCGGCAGCGTCGGCGCAATTACCGACGTGACAACGGCATCTACCTTGCCGCAACGCTCTGCGGTATTGCTCAGAAAGCTGCGCCTGGAAAAAACACTGGGCATCAACCTTGCAGACGAGCAAGTCGTGGATATTTTTCAACGCCTGGGCATGTCCGTAGAAACACAGCCGGATAGCTGGTCGGTGACGCCGCCGGGATGTCGTTTCGACATTGCCATTGAAGCCGATCTGATCGAAGAAGTCGCGCGTATTGTCGGCTACAACAACCTGCCGAACAGCAGTCTGTTAATGCGCTCGGAACTTGGCAAAGCTACCGAAGCCGTGCTGGATCTGGATCGAGTTAAAGACCTACTGGTTGACCGGGGCTATCAGGAAGCGATTACCTATAGTTTTGTCGATGAAGACATACAACAAGCGGTCGCCCCTGACGATGACGTTATCCGGTTAAAAAACCCGATTTCATCCGACTTATCGGTAATGCGCACGACCCTTTGGTGCGGTTTGTTGAAGGCCGCCTTGCATAACACCAATCGTCAGCAAAACAGGGTTCGTTTTTTTGAAACCGGCCTGCGTTTTGTCAATAAAGACGATAACATGCAACAGCAAAAAATGCTGTCCGGCTTGGCCTTGGGTAGCGCCTATTCCGAGCAATGGGGCGTCGCAACCCGCAAAGTTGATTTTTTCGATGTTAAAGCCGACGTGCAGGCCCTGTTTTCATTGACCGCCGCAGCCGTGCAATTTGTTCAGGCCAAACATCCCGCATTGCACCCCGGACAAACGGCTGAAATATTGTCGCAACAAGGCGATAAAATCGGTTGGCTGGGTATGTTGCATCCAACACTGGAAAAACAATTGGGATTTGATACCCAGGTTTTCCTGTTCGAATTGGATCAGGACCTGTTGCTGAACAAACAAATCCCGAAATTCAAGCCGCTATCAAAGTACCCTTCAGTACGTCGCGATATAGCCTTGATTGTTAAGGAAGAAGTCGCCGTCAGCGAGATAATCAATTGTATTAAAGGTTGTGCGGAACAGACTTTACAAGACATAGTGGTTTTTGATATTTATCGTGGAAAAGGCGTCGAAGAAGGCAGTAAAAGCGTAGCTTTGAGTTTAGTAATACAAGATTTTTCACAAACCCTAACAGATTCTGAAATAGATGCTATATTTAGCGGACTGTTAGAAACATTGACCACAAAAATAAGTGCAAAGCTGAGGGATTAACGATGGCATTAACTAAAGCCGATTTTGCCGAAAGGCTGTTTGACGAGCTTGGCTTAAACAAGCGCGAAGCAAAAGATATGGTCGAAATGTTTTTTGAGGAAATTAAAGGCTCTCTGGAACACGGCGAGCAGGTAAAAATTTCCGGTTTTGGAAAATTCGAGCTGCGCGACAAAAGCAGTCGCCCCGGCAGAAACCCAAAAACAGGCGAAGAAATCCCCATAACAGCCCGCCGCGTGGTAACATTCAGATCAGGTCAAAAACTAAAAGCCAGAGTGGAAGCATATGCTGGAGCCGAGTAATAATAATGAGTTGCCGGTCATCCCGGCAAAGCGATATTTCACCATAGGTGAAGTCAGTGAGTTATGCGGCGTAAAGCCTCATGTACTTCGCTACTGGGAACAAGAGTTTACAGAACTTAGCCCGGTAAAAAGACGTGGCAATCGGCGTTATTATCAACGCCATGATGTGCTGATGATCCGGCAAATAAGATCCTTACTGTATGAGCAAGGCTACACTATCGGCGGCGCCAGAGCTCATTTGAGCAGTGACGATGCCAAAGAAGATTCAACCCGCACCAAACAGTTGATTCATCAGATGGTTAGCGAACTGGAAGAAATTCTGGAGCTGCTCAAGTAGATTTTTTCATTCAATGTGGCGAAATGTAGTATAATTTGCCGCATTGAATTATTGGGGATTGTGTTCATAATCCTTTCAGCTTTAAATTCTTTATTTCAAACTGTCGGGGCGTAGCGCAGCTTGGTAGCGCACTTGTCTGGGGGACAAGGGGTCGTAGGTTCAAATCCTATCGTCCCGACCAATTGAATCAAAGAGTTACACCATTATCAACAAAAAGAATTAGCCCGATGTAGTAAGTTTGTCACAGCTTGCCCCAGAGCGAAAAGAAGAATTTCCCGCGTACTCTTCAAGATGAGCGCTCGACAAATGAGCATACCGCAAAACCATCGATATATCAGCCCAACCACCCAACTCCTTCAATACGTGAAGAGGTGTACCGCTTTGAACATGCCAAGATGCCCAAGTGTGGCGAAGATCATGCCATCTAAAATCCTCAATACCAGCCCTCTTTAACGCCTTACGAAATGACTTAGTATTACCATCATTAACTACATTGCCTTTATAAGTAAACACTCGAACATCATGTTTACCAACCTGACTTGCAATTACATCAAGAGCATCATCATTCAACGGAACAGCAATTGCTTTACCCGCCTTAGCTTGATCAGCTAGAACCCACGCACATCTACGTTGAATATCAATCTGAGACCACTGTAAATGAGTTACGTTACTTTCACGTAGACCAGTAGCCAAAGCAAAACGAACCATAAACTTTAAATGCTCGGGAAGCTCTTCAACCAAACGGACTGACTCATCACGAGTAATCCAACGAACACGACCAGCAGGCTCAGGTAAAAAACGAAACCCCGGAACGGAATCTATCCATTCCCAATCATCTTTAGCCCTATTCAATATAGCCCGCAAAATTGAAAGAAGTCGATTCACGGTCGAATTACTCACACCATCAGCCAATCTTGCATTTTTTATTAAATCAATCTTGAGCTTATTAATTTCATCGAGATAGAAACCGCTTAAATGCTTATCAACCCAACGCAAATGCACCTTATCCGTCTCAATGCTTTTTTTATGCCCTTGCTCAGTCAACCAACGAATAACAGCATCCTTCCAAAAATAACGAGGTTTAGCACCCAAATACTTTACACGCCACGCTTCAGCTTTCAATCTATCGTGTAATTCTTGAGCCTCATGCTTTAACTGAGTCCCAGCAGTCTGTTGTATTCGTCGTCCATCTGGAACGGTGAACTGAATCCACCATGTATCTTTGCGCTTGTAGATCGACATTGAATAGTATCCTTTGGTTGATCATCGACTACCGTCAAGGTGTCGTTTACAGAAAGCGGGTAACGGCCAGAAACCCAGTCAGCTAGGTGCTCACAGACAAAAACCCAACGCTTTCCAGCCTTACGGCCGGGAATCAATCCAAGTTTCGCCTTTCGCCTTAAAACTTCAGGATTCATTTTAAGGAAATCAGCAGCTTCATCTATGTCAAAAATCTGCATCAGTTTTAATTCCGTTTAAATTAAAAAATGTCTATCTTCACCAATGGCCTGAACGGCCTGTGCATCAGATAGACGTGAAACAGGTTTAAAGAAGTTATCGTGAGCTTCCTTTTTTACTGGCTCGTTATTCAACCGCACAGCTTCAACATGATTTCTCAAACAGTCAGCCGAGCAAAAAACCAACTCTTTCCAGATCAAAGCGGTTTTAAGCAAAGTCGTACCAGGGCATGCCATGCAAGGCACTATAGAAAAAAGATTGCTATTCATGCGAATACACACAATGAATCAGAACACCCAGAGCAATAACCATACGCCCTTATAAATTTGCCACAACGAACACACCGATATTTATTCATGCCGCTTTACCAATCAAACGCCTTTTTTCCAATCCCTCTTTAATCTGATCCCGCAAATCATTATCATCCTTCCCCCTACTCCTGTAATACGTTTGAATTTCCGGCCATATATGCAAGTTATGTAACTGGCGCATCACATGCCGTACTGTGCAATCATTACGGCGAGCCATGATTGAAACCAAGTTGCCAATAACGGAAGTGATGTTTCTAGCGATAGGGTCTACTGCTTCTTTTTTTTTGCGCGAAATTTTCACGCCTTGAGCGGGAACATAGAAATGGACATCCTGCATAAGAAGCTGCCAAAAGGGATTGAGATAACCACGAGGATCACCGTCAATCATTAGCCGGTTGCGTTCCAGAGCATAGCGCCAGAGGTCAGTTAAGTGTTCGGCAACTTGGTTAAAGCCCTCAAATTCCAAACCCAAGCCGTGGCCTATTTCACGAATAACGGTATGATGAAGCCTTGCTTCTATCCGACGTACTGACTGAGTTGGATCATAAGTCCCAAAAGAATAAACACTCCATTCTTCGTTAAAATAATCAACCTTGTCAGATTTAATCATTTCATAGCTCTTGTCATAAAGCGCCATTTGTACGGCTATTGGCTTACCGATCAGATAGTTTTTGTCCTGACCTTCCCGGCCATAAGTTGCAACTGCATCCGTAAAGTCTGACAGGTCAAGGGAGGCTATACCGTCATAGGCCCTAATCGTCCTGGAACTGGTTGAAAATTTTTGTATAAAATCAACAGGTAAATTGAATCCTTGATAATCGCAAGCCAAATGGACAGCAACGCCTTTTGCTTCTGGCTCTTCTAAGAAAATGCGAGATATACCAACGAAGTCACCGTGCAGATAATCCCAAATTTCCGGGACTGTACGTTGTGAAATAAAATGCGGCGACAATTCAATTTTTAAATGTGAGCCTTCCTGATCTATCTTGCCGTACCAACTACCAAACAGAACAACCAACCCAACAGCATTGTTTTGAAGTTTATACCGGTAACCGCCAGTTTTGCCCATCCGGCTAAAATGCCAACGGTCATCATTAACCAAGTCGTTTGCGGTTAACCGGACAAACTCATCTTTATTTTCCACATGCTGTTCAAGCTTTGTAATGAAAGAAGCTTTAGGTACACCATGAAACAACTGTCTTACGGTATCCACCGAAGCGCCAACAATGTTAACGCCCGAAAGGTCTACAATTTGATCACCATTAGCAAACAATAAGCCGGTCTGATCTTCTTCAGCACCATGAGAAAGGGATTCAAGGGAAAAGCGTTGGTTAAATTTCATATTTTCAGCTCTTATAGGCTTCGTGGTGTATTGTTCTGTTACGTGATACAGGGACGTAACAGCCTTTTTTGTGGTTCTTTACTTCAGCAATGGGAAGGAAAACTAGATCCCGCGCGTCATGCCGTTCATTCATCAATCCCTCAATCACTCATTCAATCGGTCAATCTTCATTCACCGCATGACGCGCTGCTTAAACTCACCAGCGACTTTGATAAGTAAAGCGAACACCCAAGTTCACCGTTACTGAACCAGGGCATAATGCGCCAGGTCAGTAACGTTCATATCAGCGAGGAGCATAATTCCTAGAGTCTTCAGGATGACGCGTAACGCCTTCACTCCTTTCAATGGGAAACGATGTAACCGGATAGCGTTTATCACCACGTTTCAGCAACAGGCCGTACGGTTTACGCTCGACCACGTAGCCAAACGCGACAATTTGAGGGATGTTAAGGCGCTCGAATACTTTATTAGATGAATCAATGAATTCTATCTGGGCCACCATCTTGTTCTTTTCTTTACTTTCAATAAGTGCGATCAGGCGAGGCCTATAATCTGTTAAATATTTTTCCAAATAATCGGTGTCTGAAGGGGGTGGCGGCTTAGGTTGCGGGGCTGGTTGCTGCGAAGCTTGCTTGGCAGGATCTTGCTTTTCTGGAATAGACGGACGGACCTCGGCAGAAGGTGCCGTACTCGCCTTAACTGGCGAACTACGCCCCGATAGGAAGCCATAGAGATAATACACAGCGAAAACCAGCGCAACTAAAAAAAGCGGAATGTAAAACGTAAAAGCCGCCGACTTTAAAACATTTGTCCGGTCATCTTTATGGGCATCTATTGAGCTAACGCCTTCAGTATGTGAAGCATACAAACCGAAATTCTTTTTATCATAGGTCCCTTTACCGGACCGCAACTGAACGAATTTACCCGCTTGTTGCTTGTAGGTTGTCCAGGTGTATGCGTCAGGTTGCCCGATAGCATCACGTTTAACAAAACGAATCAGGGTATCGATTCGTCGTTTCCACAGCATATGGCAATCACGGGAATCCTGACCCATGCAAATTATGTCTATGCCCCGGTGACGATGCTGGGTAACGAATTCAGTTATACCCGGATCAAGAGTCGCCTTACCAGCCGGAAAGAAATCTTGAAGCTCATCGATAATAACCAGAGAATCGTTCGCAACGTGAACTTGAACATCTTTAACCTGCTCTTTCGTCAATTGACGCAGTAAATTTTGAATTACGGGTAATGGCAATCCTGTTACTTCAGAAAACTTTTCATGATTCAAGCCCTCAATATAGGCATAAACCATTCGACCTTTTTGGAGCGCCGGGATAATTTGATTAATGGCCGCTTCGTAGCTTTTACCGGAACCGGGTAGGCCTTCATGGAAGATAATCATAATATGCCTTTAATAATCATAATTGTTTTCACAACCGCCCAAATGCCCATGCCGCAGACTAATATTTTGAATGCCTCAGGAACGCCACAGCGGTTAACAACATAAATAAGCCCCGGCGAATAAGTTGCTATCGTGTTCCATGCCCATTGGAATTTGTCCGCCAGTTCACCCGCATGAGATACCCCGCCGAGGCAGTAAGAACAACTTTCAGCCGCCCAATTCAAAACCCACAAAAGCCCCTCAAATCCCTTTTTTAGTAGCCAAATAGGAACGTCAATAACCCAAAGACGAAGCGATTCAAAACCATTAGTGATAAAGGTATGAACCGTATCATAGTAGTTTTCAATGGTGTCTAAGATTGATTGGAAAAAACTCTTCAGCGATACAAAAAAGTCGACGTAAAGGGATATAAGCCAGTCGAAATAATTCGATATTGTGTCTATAAGTGCCTGCATATAGCCTCCTATGACTTAAAGCCGGAAATAATAATTCTAAAAACCATAAACACCGCCGATGCCTGAACAAGTGCGCTAATTATCGGAAAAATAGAGTCCATGAAATCACTGCACAGAGGTGAAACGGGGATAGCTTGCATATTCATAACCGCCGGAATCGTCCAGATAGGACAGGTGCCGCCCGGAATAGACACGTTAAAGATTTTCTGGCTAAATCCCATAAGGGGCGAATCCTTTACGCTATTAACATTTGTTTGAAATACCCCCTCATAAGTGTCTGTTGTGGCCTCGTACCATTTTCCCAAATTCGGGTTAGTATTTTTTCCGCGCGCTGTAAATGTACCCATTCCCGCACCCGTGGCGGCACCCGTGCCTTTTGCTTTGCCGCCCAAACGACTGGCAATCTCACGAGCTGTATCTTCAGTAGCCAATCCGGCAGTAGATCCGCCCGTGGTGGTTGTCGTCCCGGTATTGTTAGTCGTTGTTGTTTGCGTGGACGTTGAACCATCAGAATTTATTATGGTTGTAGTACCTGTGCCGGTGGTTGTTGTTGTCGCTGTTGTGGGTGCTGGGGATTTAGGATAAAGGGCGGGAGCAACAGGCTTGTTATAAGTATCAGCGCAAGTAAAAAAAGTACCTGGGCCACATTTCTCTATACCTGTAAGGCCGGGCGTACTAACAACAGGAAGCGACGGGTCACACGGGTAGGAATAAGATGAATTACAAGCAACACCGGCTTTGTAATTCTGAGGGTTGTATTTGTCATCAGATGGCGACTGGCTACCATCGGCGGCGGCTGTTGTGGTTCCGTCTTTCATAATGCATGTCGGAACACCGTTAACGTACCCGGTGGTTTCAACGGCTGAAGCTCCACCCGGACATTTAGCCGGATCAGGCGGCAATAAGGCACAGGTGCGAGGGGGCGAGATAATTAGGCCGTCAGGACAGGTTATATCCTGCGAATGATCAGGCTCAGAAGAGCATACAAGCGGAGATATAACAACAATACCGTTTCCGCAATCGATTGCGCCGGGTTTGGGCAAACAGGTGCCTGTTCCAGCGTCAGGAACTTGTAATTGACCGTCACAATAGACAATGTCTGAGTTTTCACATTTCTGAGTAACGGAATTCCACGCCTGTTTGGTTATCATATTACCATTGACTTGATTCGGGCATGATGGCGGCGGACATTGCGCCCCCGCTGATACGTCAACCGTGGAGCCATCAGGACACGATAAATCGCATTGTTTTGTTGTTGCGTTTACGGCAAGTGGGTAATCGCAATTCAAGGAATGAGGATCACAGGTGTTTGAACCGGTGTTTAGCGTTTCCCAGGAAAGGGTTTGTGTTGAACCCGATGTAGTGGTTGTAGGTGTGGTTTGGCATGTAGCCGGGGGAACACACATGCCGGTTGTTGCATCGCGTACATTTGGAGCTGTACAAGCCGGAGCATTTATACAAGACGATCCAGAAACAGTACCCCCGGCAGGACATGTATAGGTGGTGGTATAACCAGATGGACTAGGCAATTTATTGCAATAAGTACGGTTCGTGCTGGGAATTGTGGCAAGCATTTTAGTGCAAGAGTCGTCCCAAGAAACAGTAGAATAACCGACCCAAGAAAAATACTGAGAACCATACGTTACCAACGCTACAGAAGGATAAGAATCGGCAAAAATCGAACCCGAAAACGTCAAAATCAAAAACAGGATTATTTTACGCATTGTCAAATCCCGATATGACGGCATAGGCGCAAACTAGGCCGCTTAGGAAATACAAGGTTAAAAAAATCATGTTTTTGGTCTCTTTTTGGGTTTATAAAAAAGGGTGCCTTTCGACACCCTTCCTTTTTCTTGGTTACCGGAACCAGCCGATAACTTTGTTAAAGCCCCACTTGGCTACACCGGGCAGCATTTTAATTGCGGCGATAGCTGTAAGAGCCGCTACGATGGTTGTCGCATCAACCGCCGCTGTTAAGGGTGTAAAATCCAGCGCAGCGTTTGCAGGAGTAATTGCAACCATTGCCAAGGCTGATGCAGCGAATAAAACTGCAACGATTCTTTTGATGTCTTTCATAGTTCACCTATTTTTCTTAAGTTAAAGTCTAACGATGTCGTTTTTCGTTAAACCAGTTGATAACGACTCCATAACTCCAAGCCGTCAGGTATGCGATGATTGGCAAGCTAAAGCCAAGCATCCACATTTGTTGCAAATCTTCCGCTACCGGCATCGTGAAGATGTCGGTTAGGGTTGGAATATTCGCGAAGTCTTGTCCGCTTAGAATGGTGTAATTAGGACAAGGATTGGTCTGAACAGGATCAATAACAAATGCGTAAACATCAACAACTTGCCCATCCTGTTTAAGAGCACTACTCGCAGTACCAGCAGTCAGTAACGCGGATTTAACGCAAACAGCCATTTAAGTAATGCTCCTCTGTTTGTTTTCTTTTAATTGTCCATTTCCTTTTATTACATGGCCGTTTATGAATCGGCCTTGTTGTACTTGGTTGCTTAGAACCCGCTCTTTGAACTCTACGGGCTTTTTTATCAGGCAGGCCATTGAGCGGATTTTCATGGTTTAACCCCTGTTTATGGTTTGTTGGCGGAAGTTGTACCGGTTGTTGTCTGGGACGCACCGGTTTTGGGTTTGTCTTTATCAGGGAGGTTTTCCCCGGTTGGTTTGTCTATGTCTTCGTCTTTTATTTGTCCGGGTTCCGGGCCATCAAGTTTCATGCTGATGGCTGTCAGGACGGCTTTGTTTTGGCCGCCCATGTTGATGTCACAGAGGATTTCCATTTGACAAGGGAAATACAGTTTTCCGGCTTCTACTTCGGCTTTTTTCTGGTCGAACATTTCAAACGGCATTTTGACTTTGATTAGTTCGTTGCCCAGGTTGTTGGGGTTTTTTCCGGTGTTGGGTTTTGATACCCAAATGGAGCCACCTTTGTTGTCTCCATCTATTTCATAACGGGTTAACGATTCAACTTGTCCTCTTATGACTGTTTTCATGTCGCCTAGGAAGCTGTTTTGGGTTAATTGGTCGGTCATGATTTTGTACCTTTGTTGGGTTAAGGGTGGTCTTTCGGTTTCTGTTGCTTTTTGGGTTGACCTTTTAATACGCGTAGGTCGAACGCGGTTAGTCTTCTATGTCTGGGTCTTCTAAGTCGGGATCTTCTTCGCCATCGTCTTCGGAGGGGATTGGGTCAAAGTCTTCTCCGCAGTTGTAACAGGTGATTTGGTCGTTATCTGTGCGTTGGTCGGTAAAGCTAGCGGCTCCGCAATTTGGGCATGTTTCGGACATGGTTAGAACCTTAATCTTTGTTCTAGTTGTTTAGTGCTGATTAGTTCTGCACAGGTATTGGTAATCGGGTCAAAAGTTTCAGCGGTTTTACAGCTGGGTGACGGGAGTGCAGGAGTTATAAAAGCGCCGGTTATCGCGTTATTTTCTTGTAAATCCGGTTGAATACAGGCCCCAAATCCGGATTTATCAAAGGCTTTTGCTATCTCAGTAAACGAATATGTGATTGAGACCAGTGCAAGGAAATAGCCCAGGATAAAGGGAAGCGTTGCATTTGATACGAATGTCCATAATAGTTTTATTAATAGTCTTCGCTGGCTGTATGTCATGCCCTGGCCGGGTTTGCAGTGTTTTATGGTAATCATTTTTGATCCCTTGTTTTTTGTTCTGTTTAAAGCTAAATAAGGCTGGTTATGGCTGGTTTTATCTAACGTTTTTGTTGTGCTGTTTTTTCTTTTGTTCTTTTTTGGCGAACCCTAAAGGGCCGGGCTTTCCGTTCCAATCGACGTTTAAACCTGATAACTGGCAGTAAGGCCAAAACGCTTTTACGCAAGCTCCAAAGGTTTTGACCTAACTGCCAGTAATTCAGTTTTAATCGCCGATTTCCTCTACAATCCCTTTCGCATGCGTATGGAATCAATACGATAATTCGACGCTGGCTACTTCGCTGCCGACTTCTCTGCATTGTCAGCCTTTAAGGCAATGTATGGGGTGGTGAATGGCGCAGCCGGTTTTCTTTCTTTGCGGTTGTTTTCAGCCTTGGCTTTTGGGCCATTTCCACGCGTAGCATGGGCGCGAGGCGCCACTATTGGACGAGGTGAATGCCCGACGGGCAGAACGCGTCTTTTGTTGCCCATGTTCACCGACACTCTTTTGTTGTCCAAGGTCAGGTGTTTGTGTTTCTTGGCTTTTAACATGCGGCGCGCGTTTGATGTCGGTAGCGGTTTGTCTCCGGTGGCCAGACGCCCGGCAAAGATGACCTCGTTCCTCGGTGCATACTTTGCGCGGGGCGTGGAGGCCGGGAAGTCAACGAACCGAATCATTAGCGCGCCGCCTGTTTTGCTTTTTCTTGCTTGTCTTTCAAATACGCAATCACTTGCCCCCGCAGTTCTTCAGACAGTTCTTTCATGGGGATAAGCTGCTTACGTAGGTAAAGCGTCATGATGGATTTTGTTAGGCCATAGGGTCTCATCCCTCTATCCATAGCTTCAAGTTCAAGGTTTATATAGTCCCTCTGAGCTAGCGCAGTTCTGTATAAGCGTTCAGGCCCGTCTTTTGATTCTGAGCTGCCACGGTCAGGCAGTATCGGTGCTTCAGCCATTTATGCGGCTCCTATAAGGTCTGTTTTGGAAAGTAGGTAATTGAATTGATTTTGTTGACTATTCATTTAAGCCACCTGATCAAGGTCAGTAAGTAAATAATCTTTATAATGTCCGCCAGCAATCAAAAGAGAACCAAAAAGTTTACGGTCTTCTGATATTTCACCCTGACACGTTTTCAATTCCGTAATCAATTGTTCGTTACCCAAAAACAAGAATATCAAGCCCTGTAAACGATCACTGCCTGTATTAGCAATCAGATTAAGTTCACTACGACAAAAATCCATATCCCTATAAAAATGACTGGACGAGTCATGGTAATTAGCCAACGCTTGTTTGAATTCACGATGCGAATACGTAACGATAAAACGACTGGTTTTATTTACTTTGTCTAGGGTTAGTTTGATAGCGCTCATAACACTTTACCTTCTTTCAGGTTAGCAACCAGAACGACCATGTTTATCATGCGATAACGGCCTATCTTCGCCGTAGGTAAGTAGCCTTGATCTATCCAACCACCTACTACGCCTTTGCTTAAGCCTATGGATTCGGCGAACTTGTCAGGCGTCATGAACGGGATGAAAAACAGCTGGAAGGCGGTTTGTTCTAAGACTTGTTTGATGTCTGGGTTAGACGAAAATAGCGTATCTAATTTGACTGGGTTTTGCTGTTGGTTCATGATTGCACCTTAGCCCTGTTTGGCTGGTTGTGGCTGGTTTGAAACTACACCTATATTTTAGTACACCTAGAATATATGTCAACTAAAATATAGTATGGAATTGCAAAAAGAATACGAAACAAACAAAAGAATAAGGAAATTAAGAGACCATCTAGGTCTTGGACGGGGAGAATTCGCCGAAAAAACAGGATTACCAAAAAAGACCATTGAAAACTTAGAACAAGAAAAGCAAAAGACATATGCTTGGCATATCGAAGAAATAACAAAAACTTGGCCGGAATATGCATTTTGGTTAGTAACAGGCAAAACATTGCCAGAAGCAGGACAAATCAGCCCAGAGATTGAGGAAACTAGGCAAAATCTGTCAACGGGTACTTAACTGCAAGGCGGGCATTATTGAAATGGGGGACGGTTAGAACATGACCGGATTAAAGCCGAAAGCAGCATTAAAGCCACTCATGTAAGCCGTTACTTACAGAAAAGCACAACAGGCCGAACGAGGCCAAGGTGGAAGAATGGCAGCAGTAGACATCATAATTACACTAGCGATCATAATTAAGATCATAGACATCTTCGTTGTAAGCTACAAAAAGAAAAATAAAGAAAAAGCCATAAAGGCGGACACAAAAAAACCAGACAGAATACCTATAATAATCATGACCATAATTATAATTATGTTGATAGGCGTAGGTGCAAAAAATCAAAAAATTGAAGTCAATCCAAAGCAAGAACAGCAAGCGAGCAAAGTTGAACAACCAAACGCACATAGTTATCCAGCAGGAATTTACATGCAGCCACTGTTAAGCACAACTACCGGAATAATAAATCAAATGGGAGACAGGATGACTGAAAATGCAAAACGAGTTCAGCAAGAAGCAAAACGTAAAGTTACCAAGGGATCTCAATGAAAAGCCAAATAGGAATGTCATCGTTAAAATTGATTTTAATAATTGCCTTAGGAATATTGCTAGCAGGTTTTGTAGGATGTGTAGCAAGTATTGCATTTACTGGAGCAGTGTTAAAAGGAGCAACCGAAGCTTTAAATCCAAATAACCCAGATTATGATAAGTTGGTTAAGTCAACAGCTAAAAGAATAGAACCCTTAATTCAGCAAAAATCAATACAAATTCAGCCGAACAGAAGCGAACTAATACGGTTAAACAGCGAAAAGGCGGTTATAGAAGCACGAACAGAAACACAAAGCTTTGACTCAATATATAAGAAACCAGCAGAATGCTATGACACAAGAAATAGCGCAACACGAATTAAATGCGCCAATGATTACATGAGAGCAAGAGCGGCTTTTAATAAAAATTAACTGTTACTAGAGAGCAGGAGCAGATTTTGAAATATCGCAAAAATAAGACTCGTTACCAAACTATATCTTTTTTGATATAATAAGCTTATGAACGGTAAACAGATCATTGCACGATTAAAGGAAGAAGGCTGGACTTTAGCCAGGATTGAAGGCAGCCATCACATCATGGAAAAAGATGGTATGCCGCGAGGTGTTCCGGTTCCTGTACACGGCGCTAAGGATGTGGGTATCGGTTTATTAAAGGCAATCGAAAAACAAACAGGTGTAAAGTTAAAATGAGAACAGACTACCCCTATACAGTAGAAGCAGATGAAGACGGTTTTTTGTTCGTGCAATTCATCGACCTTGAGGATACGTTTACACAAGGCGAGACTTTAGAAGAAGCCGCATATAACGCTAGTGAGGTGTTGAGCGCCATGCTGGCTTACAGAATGGAAAAGAATCAGGAAATACCAGAACCATCACCCTGCCCAGTAAACGGCTATATGGCATCACCAAGCCCGGAAGTACAAGCAGCTTTGCTGTTAAGAAAAGCCAGAGGCAATAAGACATTAACGGAATTAGCCAATGCAATGAAAACATCATGGCCGGCAGTACAACGACTGGAAGACCCACACCACTGGCCAAGTTTAAAACAATTAGATAAAGCAGCAAGAGCACTTGGAAAACGGTTAATACTGACTTTGGAATAGTGTAGTAATTTTGTCACTACGACAAAAACCCAACTAAATTAAATCAAACTCTTATAACGTAGGTTTTAAATTGCAACGATTTATAAGCTACTGTTATATATTACGTTTTATTTTTCCCGTCTGTCTGGGGGACAAGGGGTCGTAGGTTCAAATCCTATCGTCCCGACCAATTGAAACGAAGAGTTACAAAACACAGAATCTGGAAAAAACAGAAAATGACGGTTCCGGGGTACCATTTTCAAAGTTATTGCCGATTATCACGCACTTTAAACCACCGGCAACAAGTGTCGACCCTCATTAAAGCATTGGCACAAATAAGACCAGCATTGCCCCTCTTAATCTCGACACCAAATTCCACCCGGCCCACCAACTTTACATCTGTCGCAGCGGTACTGCCATCTATTGCCTTAATTTATCCCCAAGCGACAGCGTAGACAGCAACAAGCCCCATTGTGACTGTCGTAAAGCGATCTTTCTGCTCAACTTTATGTTGGGCTAAGGTACTCCGCGAGGGCTTGCTGCCATGCGCACTTAAATAAGGCATTCAATTTTTATCTACCAACTTTCTACAGTTCTAATTTTGGTTCGAGCGGCAGCAAGAACTGGTGTTTCCGGCGCACCGCCCGCATTCGCCGGAAACACCACCTCGCGCTACGCTTGGGTGGCCTTATTCCGGCCTACGCAGCTATACAGCCCAATAGTACGAAAAACATCGGCAAACATTTCCTTAGTCAATCGTTTGGTCTGTACGTTGTATCGACTGGTATGATACGAATCAACCAGCGTACGGCCATCCGGCAAGGCATGCTGGGCATTATGAGCGAATTTTGCATTACTCTGTTTCAATCCGTAGGCTTTTAATACCGCCTGATGGGCAACCAAACCTAAAGCCAATATGACCGCCTGTTCCGGCAAGGTTTTTAACTCGGCGGCCAGATAAGCATTGCACTGGTTGATTTCGTCGCCTGTCGGTTTGTTTTGCGGCGGCAGGCATTTAACAGCATTGGTGATACGGCAGTTTTTAAGCGCCAAGCCGTCCGTCAATGACTCGGATTTTATTTGGTTACTGTACCCGAACTCGTAAAGCGCCTCATACAGCAACAGCCCTGCATAATCGCCGGTAAACGGCCTGCCTGTGGCATTGGCTCCATGCATGCCGGGAGCCAGTCCGACTATCAGCAATTGGGCGACGCTGTCGCCAAACGGTGCAACCGGACGCGCGTGGTAGTCGGGGTGCTTTTGTTTAACTTCACACAGAAAATCATCCAGCCGTTTACACTGCCTGCAATCTTGATCGAATATTTGTTTGGGATACATGTTTTGTTATTAAGGTCTGCTTATGGTTTCGCTCACTCTATCACATCCCTGTGTTCTGGATCCCGGCATTCCCTGCCGGGATGACGTGCTTCGTTGAGCTGGATTAGTCTGAGTTGGAACGGCATCTACTCTGCTAATTTTCATAACTGGAAATTACCCACCTTGTTGCTGTCAGAAGCCAGCAACTGCAACTTCTCAAGCCTGGGCAGTTTTTTGATGACGATTTCCCGTTTACTGGCAGAACTGCGGTCATGGCCGGTCTCGACATAAACCAGCTGCCTGGGTTGCCTGCCGCGAAAATATTTAGCGCCTTGTCTGTCTGCATGTTGATTAAAGCGCCGGGCGACATCGATGGTGATGCCGGTATAAAGCGAGTTATCGGTACAGAGGATGATGTAAACCTGCCAATTCACGGTGTTACACGACCGTCCCAAAAACCGAACCGACGGCTGCGGTCAGCCCCATAGCCAGCGCCCCCCAGAAAGCGACACGAAAAGCTCCCTTGATGATGCCCGATCCCCCGGTATAGGCTGCCAAGATACCCAGCAAGGTTAAAAACAGCAACGATGCCGATGACACCAGCACGATTAAATCGGCATCCGGAGCAAACAGGACTATTAATAAAGGCAACACCGCGCCAACGGCAAAAGTGACCGCCGATGTCAACGCCGCCTGAATGGGCCTTGCTGTGCCTGCTTCAGAGATGCCCAGTTCGTCGCGGGCGTGTGCGCCCAATGCATCATGCTCCATTAATTGCACTGCAACCTGCTCGGCCAGTAACGGATCGAGTCCGCGCGAGACATAGATGGCTGCCAACTCTTTTCGCTCATGATGCCCGTCTTCCTCAAGCTCTTTGCGCTCACGCTTTAAATCGGCCTGTTCGGTATCTGCTTGCGAGCTGACCGATACATATTCGCCGGCCGCCATCGACATCGCCCCGGCAACCAAGCCTGCCACACCGGCCAAGACTATATCGTTATGCGTCGCATGGGAGGCGGCTATACCGACGATTAAACTGGCCGTGGATACGATGCCGTCGTTCGCGCCCAATACGGCTGCGCGCAGCCAGCCGATGCGATGAGTCCGGTGTATTTCGTGGTGAGGTGACATTGGGTTTCCTTTTTTAAAAATCCGAAAGCGTTTTCGGCGGAATAGCCGCCCGCAAGGCATTCAATACGGCGAGCACATCGATGATTTCCTGAGTGATCGCTCCGGCTACCGGGGTCAAATACCCCAGCCCGGCAAAGACCATACCGATCAGACTCAGCGCCATGCCGCCCACCGCGCTTTGCAGGGCAATTTTACGCATCCGTTCGCCGATATGAAACAGCTCATCGACTTTTAACAACGAACTGTCCATGATCACCGCATCCGCCGATTCGCCGGTAATGTCGCTGTTCTGGCCGAAAGCGATGCCGATGGTCGCGGCAGTCAGCGCCGGGGCGTCATTGATGCCGTCGCCGAGAAACACGGTTTTTGCCGCTTTAGTTTCATTGCGCACCAGTTCCAGTTTCTGCTCGGGACTCTGGCTGAAATAAACGTGTTTAATACCGACCTGGTCGGCCAGGAAACGCACTTCCGATTCCCTGTCACCAGACACCAGCATCACCTTGTCAAACAAGTGACTGGGCCGCAGGTGGTTGATGAATGACGAGCTGTCGGTACGCACTTCGTCCCGAAATTGCAGGGTCGCCGCATAAGCATCGTCAACCAGCACCACGCATTCCAGACCGCCGGTGACAGGCGGCAGGTCTTTGGCAAAATCAGGGTGTTGTTCGACAAACTTTTTTCGGCTGGTAATCTGAATCCGCTTTCCGGCCACATTGCCTTTAAGTCCCTCGCCCGGCAACTCGGTGATATTGGTCACGCTTAATAAAGATAGCGTCAATTTTTCGGCCGCTGCAACGATGGCGCGAGAGAGAGGATGTTTGGAATAGCGCTCCAGGCTGGCGATTAGCATTAACACTTCCTGCTCGTTATGGCCCTCGCCGGGAACCAGCGCGGTCAATGAGGGACGCCCATACGTCAGAGTGCCGGTTTTATCGAAAATGGCCGTGCGGCAGGTGCCGATGGTTTCCAGTATGGCCGGATTCTTGATGATAATTTCCCGCCGCGCGGCCAGCGAAATCGAGCTGATCACGGTGACTGGAATGCCGATCAGCAACGGGCACGGCGTGGCGATGACCAGTACCGCCAGGAAACGAACTACATCGCCGCTGACCGCCCAGGCAGTCAGCGCAATGATAATGGCCAGCGGCGTGTACAGCGCGCCCAGTTGATCGCCCAGCCGCCTGATGTTGGGTCGATACTGCTCGGACGACTTCATCACTTCCATGATCTTGGCATAGCGCGAATCGATGGCCAGCTTGTCCGCGCGTATGGTCAGCGCCGAATCGCCGTTGATCGCGCCGGAAAGTACTTGAGAACCGCTGACTTTCGACATCATATACGGCTCGCCGGTCAGATAGGATTCATCCATAGTGCCGGAGCCTTCCAATACCGTGCCGTCAACGGGACAGATTTCATGCGGCAATATCAATAAGGTATCGCCGATATGAACCTGCCCGGTGGTAATGTCGGCCAGTTGATCGCCCGATTTTCTATGCGCGACGGACGGCATCCGCTTGGCCAATGCCTCAAGTACCGAAGAGGCTTTGCGCACCGCGTAGGTTTCCAGCACCACGCCGCCGGACAGCATTAGTACCACCAAGCTTCCGGCCAAATATTCGTCCAGCAGAACCGCCGTCACGATGGACATGCCTGCCAGCAAATCGGCACCCCAATCGCCCCGCCCCAATTTTACGATCAGTTGATAAACCAGCGGAATACCGCCCAGCGCCAGCACGGCAAGCAAAGGCACAGATACCAGTTCAATCGGACAAGAGAATTGCCCCTGATAGATTTCGGCAACAGCCGAGCTTAAAGCGGCATTCAGCGATAACGTGTAGACTTCATGCCCAATATCAAGCGCATAGCGCAACACCAAATACCCACCGATGCCTAGCAGGCTCAACACAGCAATGATGTTTTCGGATGTTGCGCGGGGGATCGTTGCTTGCTTATCGGTCATCGTTTCAGCCTCGCAAAATAGGTGTCGCTAGTTTACTACAATCCGCTAAAGCGTGCCGTGCGCGCCTTCTTTGCTGGCGCGCACGGCACGCCCTACGCAGGATTTTCGCTATCGATAAAAAAGCACTCCACTGCAAATTGCTGCCGGGTTTTTTCCATTAGCGCCTGGATACCGAATCGTTCTGTGGCGTGGTGACCGCCGGCAAACATATGTATGCCGGCCTCTTGGCTTTCATGCCAATCGTGTTCGCTGATTTCGCCGGTAATGTACGCATCCAGCCGTTCTTTTTCGGCCAAGCGCCATTCGCTGTTTGCTCCGCCGGTAATGATGCCGACCGACCTGATCGGCGCATTGTTATCGGGCGTTGCCAGAATGACGTTGTGTTTGAGCACGACTTCGAGTTTTTGTTGCAGCGCGGCGGCGGTCAGCGGCTGTTCAAATACGCCTTTAATGCCGGTCGCCGAGCCTTTGTAATCGCCGAACGGCTGTTGCTGCTTGCAATCGATCAGCTGGCCTAACATCGCGGCATTGCCTATGTCCGGGTGTCCGTCCAGCGGCAAATGATAACCGAACAGGTTGATGTTGCTTTTCACCAGCGGAAAAATCCGCTGCGCGAACGTGCCGGTCAACGGTTTGGCGCCGTGAAAGGTCCAAAACAGGCCGTGATGAACGACCAACGCGTCGGCCTTGTTTTCGACAGCCTGATGAATGGAATCACGGGTTGCGGAAACCGCAAAAGCGATACGCTCGATGTGTTCAGCCCCGTCTACTTGCAGGCCGTTAGGACAATAGTCGGCATAGGTTTCGGGGCGAAGCAGGGCTTGGTAATAGTCATTGAGTTGTGACCGGGTAATCATATTGCCAACCCCTCAAATTGTCGCCAGATGGTTTTGAAGGTTTCGGTCAGGCGTTGATCGTCCGCAGCGATACGCTCGGCTATCTCAACGGCGCTAAACCAGTCGCCTTCGTCAATTTCGTCGGGTGCCAGATTGAACGGACCGTTATGAATGCAACGGTAAACCTGGATAAATTCCATGCCGATAGCGGCTGTAGCCGGTAATTTAAACAGCGGTTCCAGCATGTGCGCGGCGCTGATGCCCAGTTCCTCTTCAATCTCCCTGACGGCGCTGATGTCGTAATCCTCACCGGCATCAACATGACCGGCCGCCGAGGTGTCCCAAAGGCCGCCATTGAGATCTTTCTTCATCGAGCGTTTTTGCAGGAACAACTGCCCTTGCTCGTTAAAAACCAGGATGTGCACGGCGCGGTGCCTAAGGCCTGTCGCATGGATGATATGGCGTGCGCAGGTGTCGATAATGCAGTCGTTTTCATCGACGACGGAGAGTAGTTCGGTATTCATCAGTAAGGTTAAGTCATCAATCAAAAAAAATTGTAACTACTCAATAGTTAGAAAAATAGAACGCTGATAACGCTGATAATTATGATCAAATAAGATTTTTTTGAATCATCTGCGTTAATCATATTAATCTGCGTCATCTGCGCTCCATTGCATTTAATAGCTGAGTAGTGACAAAAGATTTTACGCGGAATAGCGAATTTTAGACTTTTATAAGAGGTACGCAAGCACAGTTCATGGGCTTTGCGGATACTGCGGATGATTAAAGCCATGCTCACATCCTGGGACGCGAGCATGTTTGAACGATTTTATCTGACGCTACCGGCTTCTGTTGCAGCCGCTACTTCAATTAACCGGCCTGATTTAACGTCGTAAATATAACCGTAAACAGGAATGTCGGAAGGAACCAGCGGGTGATTCCTAATACGGGTTACATCTTCCAAAACACTTTGCTCTTGGTCTTTAATGGTCAACCAGTTTATATGCTTGGCTTCGTGTGAACCCGGTCCTTCACCGGTGTCATACCACAGGCCTTTTTCGTCCAGGGATGCCGTTGTTAAGCTGCTTCCTAACAAGTCGCGCATGATCTCATCGTTAAACAGTTCCATGCCGCAATTGGTGTGATGAATAACAAACCATTCCCGCGTTCCCAATAACTTATAGGAGATGACCAAAGAACGGATCGCATCGTCACTGGCACGGCCGCCGGCATTACGGATGACATGGGCGTCGCCTTCGGATAAACCGGCATATTTGGCAGGGTCCAAACGGGCATCCATACAGGTCAAGATCGCGAAATGTCTTCCGGGAGGCAGGGGTAAATCGCCTTTGTCACCAAAATCATTCACATAATCTCTGTTTGCTGCTAAAACTTCATTAAGAATTTTGCTCATAAACACCTCTCATTATAATTATTGGGCCATAAAAAACCGCTTGCTCCTGATCACTAAGGGATGAAAAAGACCAAGCGGCAATTAGACTACTATCTCCGGTTTAAAGTCTACTCCAATAAAGCAGGGTTTCAAATAGCGATATAGGTTATACAATATAAACTCAAAGTTTATAAAAGATCGGGTATGGCTAAATTAAATAACACGCAAGTCTTTTGCCGGATTGTTGAGTTGGGCACTTTTACAGCGGTCGCCCGCGAAATGAATCTTTCGGCGATGATGATCAGCAAATACATGGCTCAGCTGGAAGAGTCTTTAGGGGTTGCCTTGTTAAATCGGACAACCCGGCAACTCAGCATGACCGAAGCGGGAAAAATATACTATTACCGCAGCAAACAGTTGCTGGATGATTTCTCGGAACTGGAAGAATATACCTCGCAGCTGGGTTTACAGGTAAAAGGCACTTTAAAAATCAGCGCGCCGATCGATTTTGGCGGGCTTTATATGGTGCCTGCCATTGACGCGTATCAACGCGTCTATCCCGACGTCAAGATCTTGATGACCTTACACAACAGCCAGGTTAATTTAAGCGAAGGCAGTTTCGATTTGTCTATCCTGGTCACGGATACGCTTGATTTGGGCGTGGTTGCCCGGAAAATCGCCCAAACCCGGTTATGCACTTATGCATCGCCCGACTATATTGCCGAACACGGTGAGCCCCAAACCATTGCCGAGTTAAGTTCGCATCGCTGCCTGCATTATATGGATACGCCGCATAAGGATTATTGGGTGTTTAATGACGGTGGCGAGGAGGTTAAAATCAAGGCGAACTGGCACTTTGCCTCAAACAATGGCCGGGCTCTGTGTCAGGCGGCCGCTTTGGGCATGGGCATAACCCAGGCGCCTGAGTTATCGGTGATGAATTATTTGGAACAAGGCAAGCTGATAGAGATTCTGCCTGCTTTTCGCATCCCGTCGCTGGAAATTTATGCCACCTATCTGCAAAGACGCTTTCTGCCCGCCAAGTTGGCGACGTTTGTGGATTTTTTAATTAAGTACTTTGCAGAAAACAACAGACTCACGAATACTCACCCAATAACCTGAGATCCGTATTATCCGCCCGCGGCAATTGAATAAGCGCGTAACCCTGTAAACAGGCAATTAAAAATCTTTTATTCACCACGAAGACACGAAGAAATAAATCTTCGTGTCCTTCGTGTCTTCGTGGTGATAATCTTTTAATTTTTTAACCGACCTTTTGTGGATTTACCTGTTATTAATTAGAAGTTACTAAAATTCACCTAAAAACACACCTCATGGCAAGACGAAACAAACACAGTCTGGAAGAAATCAGGGAAATGGTGCTGGATGCAGCGAAAACCATCATCATCAATGAAGGCTATTCGGCGTTAACGGCGCGCAAGATTGCCATGGACATCGGTTACACGGTCGGCAGCATTTATATGGTCTTCGCCAACATGGCCGATTTGGTCATGCATATTAACGCGAGCACTGTAGATGATCTTACCGAGCAAATGCAACAAGTGCCCCATTGCCTTCCCGAACACTATATCGCAGAGCTGGCCAAGACTTATGTGGCGTTTGCCGACCGAAACTTTAACCGGTGGACGATGATTTTTGTTCGGGATACCGAAATCCCCGAATGGTATCAACAGAAAACCCAGCAGATTTTTAGCCTGGTAGAGGCGCAGTTTGCACAACTTGCACCGAACTGTTCAGCGCAACAAAGCCAACAGGCGGCGCGGGCGCTCTGGAGCGGTGTTCACGGAGTTTGCACCTTGTCCCTGACCCGGGAGCTGGATGCAGCGGCTATTAAAGATATTGAAGAGACCGTTGTACTGCTGGTTAACAGCTTTATAACCGGCTGGGTGCAAACATTGGCCGACACTTAATATCTTTAAAACAGGCCACCGCGAAGAAAAAAACGTCGAGATCTTCGTGTCTTCTTCGCGGTAAAAATTTCCTGTCTTGCGCAGCATCAATGCTTAATCAACCCTACGCTGCTGATTGCGCAATAACTCGGCAAATTCTTCCGCCGGTACCGGGCGGCTTTTAATATAGCCCTGATACATATCACAGCCTTTTTCCTGCAAAAACATCAATTGCTCAGGCGTTTCCACGCCTTCGGCCAAGACTTTAAAACCCAGAATATGCCCCATCGCAATAATGGTGGATGCAATCTCCATGTCGTCTTGCAGATGAGGAATATCATCAATAAAACTCTTATCGATTTTTAACAGATCCAGCGGAAAATGTTTAAGACAAGCCAGGGACGAATAACCGGTGCCGAAATCGTCAATGGCCAGCCGAATGCCCTGCCCGCGCAGACAATTGAGAATCTCTGTCGCGTTGCCCTGATTGTCCATTAAGCCGCTTTCGGTTATTTCCAGTTCCAGTTGGCTGGCTGGAAAACCGGTATCGCTTAACACCGTAGCAACCAAGTCGCAAATGTCGCTGCGGCGAAACTGGTGCGGGGACACATTGACCGCCAGGGTTAACGGCGGCAACCCCGCATCCAGCCACTGCCGACCTTGCCGACAGGTTTCCCGCAGCACCCATTCGCCAATCACCAGAATCAGGCCGGTTTCTTCGGCAATCGGGATAAAGCGGATCGGCGGAATCAGCCCCTCAACCGAGTCTTGCCAGCGCACCAATGCCTCCGCACCAACGATCCGGCCGCTGATAATATCCACCTGCGGCTGGTAAAAGACGCGTAAATCCTGTTGCTCAATCGCCCGGCGCAGACGCGATTCCAGGGCAATGCGCTCACGCGCCGCAATCGTCAAATCTTCCGAAAAATAGGCAAAGCAGCCGCGCCCGGCGTCTTTAGCCTGATACAACGCAGCATCGGCGTTATCCATGAGTAGCGCAGGATTATCGCCGTGTTGCGGATACAGGCTGATGCCGATGCTGGCGCTAATCTGTATGTCCTCGCCCTGCTCTACGCAAAAAGGTTTGCTTAAGTCGGCGATAATTTCTTCGGCCACTCGTGCGGCATCTTCAGGATGTGCAATGTCTTCCAGCAACACGATAAACTCATCGCCCCCCAATCGGGCCACCATGTCGACATCGCGCAACCGGGCTGTAATTCTTGCAGCCACTTGTTGCAGCAACTCGTCGCCTGCCAGATGGCCCAGGCTGTCGTTCACCGACTTAAACCGATCCAGGTCGAGCATCAGCAATGCCAACTGTTTGCCATCGCGTCGTTCTACATCAATGCCGTGTTTCAGTCGCTCTTGCAACAACCGCCGATTGGGCAACTGAGTGAGCGGATCAAAAAAGGCCAGCTGCTTGATCTGCTCCTCGGCAGCCTTGCGCTCGGTGATGTCGATATGGGTGCCGACATAATGGGTAATCGCGCCGTCATCGCCTTTCACCACGGAGATGATCAGCCATTTGGGATAAATTTCGCCATTCTTGCGCCGGTCCCAAATTTCTCCCTGCCATGTCCCGGTGCTCTTGATGGTTTCCCACATAGCGGCATAAAAGGCCGCGCCATGACGCCCGGACTTAAGTAAACTGATCTTTTGGCCGACGGCCTCTTCTTTTGTGTAACCGGTCGATTCGGTAAACGCCCGATTAACTTGTAAAATAATATTATCGGCATCGGTGATGACCATCGGCTCGTTCGACTCGAAGGCGATGGCGGCAACGCGAAGATGCGCATCCGCTTGTTTACGTAAAGTGACATCTCGTAATGCGCTGGCAAAAAACAAGCCTTGCTCCGTTTTAATCGGGCTTACGCTAATATCCACGTCAAAACTACTGCCGTCTTTTCGCCGCGCCTGCACTGTCCGCCCCACTCCCAACGGCCTGGCAACCGGCGCGGCAACATATTTGGCGTGCAGCTCAGGATGGTTGGGGCGAAAGCCTTCCGGCACCAAAACTTCAATCGACTGACCGACCAGTTCGCCAAGCTTATAACCCAGCATTAACTCGGCCTGCCGGTTGACCTGAGTAATAATCCCCCGCTTGTCGCTAATCAGCATAGCATCCGGCGTGGCATTGAAAATGGCGCGTTGATAGCCCTCACTTGCGGTCAGCGTCTGTTCGGCTCGCCTGCGTGCGACGAAATAGGTAGCCAGCGTCATGCCGGTCACAGACAGTATCGCCATAAAAGACCAATAACTGGTCAAATAGGTTTTGGCAATGTCCTCTGCGAAAAAACCGGTTCCCTGCTGCGCGCCAAAAAGCCCTTGAATTGCCGTCATAACAAGGATTATGACTAACGCGTGAGGCCCCATGCGCACCGCCGCCCAGGTAATAAACAGGAACATCCAGTAGGCCTTGGCGACATCGCCCACTGCATCGTGCATCCAGCCCATAAAAATCATTTGACCGGCCAGAAAGGCCGTCGCAATCAACACTATGAACTCGATCAGCCGATTCGGTCTAAGCCAATCATCAGGCGCTCGCCGCCAAACCAGCATCATCGGGGTAATCAGGGCAATACCCAGCGTATCGCCACGCCACCAATAACTCAGATACCTAAAAAAAGTTTCTCCGGTCAGGAATCCTGAAAAAACCAATGTTACAGTTCCGAGCAATGCGGCTATAACGCTGGCAATACCCCCGGCTATAAGCAGTTGCAGGTAGTTGTGCGTGGAGAGGGAAGATTGGTTGAATAGGTCGTAGCGCTTCAGCAGCAGGGCGCCCAAAAGCGCCTCCAGCGTATTGCTGACGGCAACGGCTACGGCCATCCAAAAGGCGTTGATTGTGATGACGTTGACGACGAGAGCCCCGAGGAATACGCCGCAGGCGTACCTGTTCCCGCCCATCAACAAAATCGACAACGCCAGTCCCGCAGGTAGCCAGATGATGCTGATCACGCCGTTGCCCGAACAACAGGCAAGAACAGTCAAACCGAGCAACGCATACAGTGCGGCTACGCCGAGTTGCTTTAGTAGCCCGGCAAGTTGATGGAAATTTATCATTATTATTATTTTTCCTTACTACGATTTTTAGTGGGTCGCGCCTTTAAGCGGCACAACCTTTGGAGCTCCGATGTATTACCTTAACGATACCCACATTAGGCGCTTTAGGCGAAGCATTTAACCTACGAATATTGTTGAGCACGCAATAACTCGGCAAACTCATGCGCCGGCACCGGTTTACTTTTAATATAGCCCTGATACATATCACAGCCTTTTTCCTGCAAAAACGCCAGTTGCGCCACCGTTTCCACGCCTTCGGCCAAGACCTTAAAGCCCAGAATATGCCCCATGGCGACAATCGTTGCGGCGATTTCCATGTCATCCTGCTGAAAAGGAATATCGTCGATAAAGCGCTTGTCGATTTTCAATACATCCAGCGGGAAGTGTTTAAGGTAAGCCAGCGATGAATAACCGGTGCCGAAATCGTCAATGGCCAGCCGAACGCCTTGAGCGCGGAGACTATTAAGAATGGCCGTTGCATTATCCTGATTTTCCATCAACCCGGTTTCGGTTATTTCCAATTCCAGTTGCTGAGACGGAAAACCGGTGTCGCTCAGCACAGTAGCCACTAAAGCACAAATGTCGCTACGGCGAAACTGGTGCGAGGAAACATTCACCGCCAGGGTTAATGGCGGCAAACCCGCATCCAGCCATTGTCGGCCTTGACGACAGGTTTCGCGCAACACCCATTCGCCGACCTCCACAATCAGGCCGGTTTCTTCGGCAATGGGAATAAAGCGGATCGGCGGAATCAGCCCCTCAACCGGATCTTGCCAGCGCACCAATGCCTCGGCGCCGACGATGCGGCCGCTGGCAATATCCACTTGCGGCTGAAAAAAAATGCGCAGCTCCTGTTGCTCAATCGCATGGCGCAGCCGCGTCTCCAACGCTATGCGCTCACGGGCAGCAATCGTCAAATCTTCCGAAAAATAGGCAAAGCAACCCCGCCCCGCGTCTTTAGCCTGATACAACGCAGCATCGGCATGGTCCATGAGTAGCTCAGAAGTGTCACCGTGTTGCGGATACAAGCTAATGCCAATACTGACGCCAATCTGGACGTTGCCGCTATGGGTCAAATAAAAGGGTTTGGTTAAATCGGCAATAATTTCTTTAGCCACCCGTGCTGCATCTTCCGGCTGGGCAATATCCTCCAGCAACACAATAAACTCATCGCCACCCAAACGAGCCACCATGTCGACATCGCGCAATCTTGCCTTGATGCGTTCAGCAACCTGTTGCAACAAGTCGTCGCCTGCCAAATGCCCCAAGCTGTCGTTAATCGCTTTAAAGCGATCCAAATCAAGCATCAGTAATCCCAGTTGCTTGCCGTCACGGCGCTCCACATTAATGCCGTGTTTTAACCGCTCCTGCACCAGCCGTCGATTGGGCAGTCGGGTGAGCGGATCATAGAAGGCCAGCAGCTTGATTTGCTCCTCGGCAGCCTTACGCTCGGTGATGTCGGTATGGGTGCCGACATAATGACTGACTACGCCGTCACTCCCTTTTACCGCAGTAATGGACAACCACTTGGGATAAATTTCGCCATTCTTGCGTCGATCCCAAATTTCTCCCTGCCAGGCGCCGACGCTTAAAATACTCTTCCACATCGCCGCATAAAAAGCCGCATCATGACGCCCGGATTTAAGTATGCTTATTTTTTGGCCTACGGCCTGCTTTTCGGTGTAGCCGGTGGATTCGGTAAAAGCTTTATTGATCCGTAGGATGACACTTGCCGTATCAGTGATGACCATTGCTTCCTGAGATTCGAACGCAACAGCGGCGATGCGTAAATCCATTTCTATGCGTTTACGCTCGGTGATGTCGCGGCAGAAAACGCAAAACTGCTGGAATTCAGACAGGAAGGCGGCAGAGACTTCAATATCAATAATATGCCCGTCTTTATGGCGGTGACGGGTTTCGAACAGGTCATAACCCTGCGTAACAATTTTTACAATATGTGCTTTTAATTGCTCCGATCCTTCCTTTGCCTCCAATTGACTGATACGCATGTTCACCAATTCATCAATCGAATAACCGATTATTTTTGCATAGGCCTCATTAGCTTGCAGCACATTACCCATCAAATCAGCCACCCAAAACCCGTCCAGGGATATATCAATCATCGCTTTGATTTGATTTAATACCCGCTCAGCCTGCTTACGCTCGGTGATGTCCTGCGCACTGCCCACCATGCGTAGCGGTCTGTTCATTTCATCGTATTGCAATCCGCCGCTGCCACGGATAAAACGAACGGCGCCATCCGGTAGCCTAATATGGAAATCCAGTTCCTGCGACTCCTTCCCTGCCCGGCAGTCACTGAGCCATCTTTTCATCGCGGCACGATCATCGGGATAGATCAGATCGAAAAACGTTTTTAAGGAGCGTCCGAATGTCTGCTGCGCAACGCCAAAAATTCGATACATTTCGTCCGACCAGCTAATGCAGCCGGTCGCCAGCTCCATAGACCAACTGCCGACATGGGCGATGCGCTGCGATTCGGACAACATCTGCTCTTTGTCCTGTAACATTTGCTGTACTTGTTTGCGTTCGGTAATATCGACTGCCGAACCGATGTAACCGGTAAATACGCCGCTTTCATCATAAAGCGGCATGCTTTTATCTAAAATCCAGCGCCAGTCGCCATTCGCGCTACGCAAGCGGTATTCTGTGGTAATGGCTACCTGGACTTCGGTATTTTGGTAATACGCCACGAAGGCGGTTTCTCTGTCATCAGGATGAATGGCACTGATCCAGTCCTGATGAGTCATAGTCTGTACCGAGTCGAGACCTGTGAAATCTAACCAGGATTGGTTGGCAAAAGTGGGTTCACCCTCGGCATCGGTAATCCAGATCATAATGGGCGAGCTGTTGGCCATCCGGCGAAAACGCTCCTCACTTGCCCGTAGCGTAGCCTCGGCTTGTTTTCGTTCGGTGATGTCCCGCAAGGCACTGGCGAAAAACAAGCCTTGCTCTGTTCGAATCGGGCTTAGGCTGATTTCCACATCCAATTCACTGCCGTCTTTTCGTAGCACCTTTACCGTCTGCCCGGCGCCCATCGGACGAGTCACTGCCACGGCGGAAAACTGTGCCCGCAATCCCGGATGCGCCGCCCGAAAACTCTCCGGCACCAGGGTTTCAATCGATAGCCCGAGCAGTTCGTTAATCGGATAACCCAGCAAGCGTTCGGCCTGCTGATTGGCCATGGTAACAATACCGTGCTCGTTGCTGATTAGCATGGCGTCCGGCGTAGCATCGAAGATAGCGCGCAGATAGGTTTCGCTGGTTTGTAGCGATTGAGGACTAGGCAGTCGTAACAGTTTTGGAATCAACGGCCAAATCAGCACGGCCGTGACTATCGAAACGAGCGCAGTGGCAAGCTTTACCAAACCGTCGAGCCAATAATCGGGGTGCCAAATTGTCCAGATACTGATTAAGTGGGTGGTACCGCATAAACAAATGAAAACCCCAAACAGCACAAATACCCAGCGATAAGCCAAGTCGGTGCGCTTTTTGACAAAATACAATAATGCAAACGGGATGGAAAAGTAGGCAATCGCAATAATGCTATCGCTGATAATATGTAACCACAAGATTGACGGCAGCCATAGATAACAAGCACCGTGAGGCATAAAACTGCTGGTGCCGACCAGTAAATCATTAATCCATGCAAACATTCAGTGTTGTACTCCATTGATACGCTTTGTTGCCAAACCAAAACACCGATTAAACGGTGTTACCCATTAACAATGGATAACACTCTCACAGCCTCTACGAACAGGGATTCTGGTAATGGATCATAAACATAACGAATCGTTAAAAATCTTCCTCTGTTAATAGCGTTGTTACCTTTCTGTCCGGATCCGTGATAACCCATAATTTTTCGGTTTCAATGTTATAGACCGACATTATCCTTTCCACTGACTCAGGTAGCAGCGCGAGCGTATTTTCACGCCAATCCACCTCGGATACATCCCCGTAGTCGCCTTTTTCATGTCGGTCCAGCAAATCGCCAATGGGTACCTTAAAACTGGCTATAACCGAAATAGCCGATGGCGTCATAGTGATTTTTCCGAGTTCAAACAGCTTCATTTGATAAGTTCCTTATAATATTGTAGTCTAAAGCTTACTTATAGTCGTTAACCGTTTTTTGTTTTTCTTGATTATCCGGCAGTTACAAAAACACGGGGAAAATGACTCCGAGTACCGGCAAGCTCAGCTTAAGCATTACAAGCACAGGGTTTACTTTTTTACGGCAGCAAATGCGTAAAAGTATAGCTGCCAACAGCCAATAACATAACAAGATTTTGAAAAAACCTCACAGAGCCGTTGTTTTTTTGTCCCACTTCCTGAAACCCGGCATTGACGTGAGACGATAAACAACCGTTCATCATGCCGCGATAAAAAATTTAGCCTGACTCATGCTCGCTGTTTCCGGCAGGCCAATGTCGGAGCTAAAGCCCGGCCTACCCATCAGGGACGCTGAACTGCTACACTTTAAATTCAGAATAATAGTCTCCCTCACTATTGAAGGATGACAACTATAGTGCATGTGGCGGACTTTCCGAGTATGAACAGCGATCAAAATAAACCGTCTGCTGACGAAAATAGCCGACTAATGGGTAATGCAAGCCGTAAAGAATTACTGGCCTGGGCTTTATATGACTTTGCCAACTCAGGCTATACCACGGTGGTGCAGACCACTATCTTCAGCGCCTATTTTGTCGGCGTGGTTGCCGGTGCCGCGCAAGGCCTCGCCTCCGGTTTATCGACCCTGCTCTGGTCTCTGGCTATCGGCGTTGCTAATTTTATAGTCATGATCAGCGGACCGCTAATAGGTGCAATTGCCGATCAACGGGCTTGCAAGAAACGTTTCCTGCTGATTTCCTCGGTAGGCTGCATAGCATCGACAGCCTTGCTGGCACTGGTCGGTCCCGGCGATATAGGGCTGGGAATGGTGCTGGTTACCCTTTCAGCCATCATGTTTGCTTACGGCGAAAACCTGATTGCCGCATTTCTGCCGGAGATTGTGCCTGAAGAGAATATGGGCAGAATGTCCGGCTATGGCTGGAGTTTGGGATATTTTGGCGGACTTCTGACACTGGGAATTTGTCTGGCCTACATTACCTGGGCCAAACAGCGCGGGTTGCCGGAAACCCATTTTGTCCCTGTTACCTTACTAATCACCGCCGCAATCTTTGCCTTGGCGGCCACCCCTACCTTTCTTTGGCTGCATGAACGGGCAATACCTGTTGCGCTAAACCGAAGCCTGTCAAACCTACAGATAGGTTACGCTCGATTGGCGCACACGTTTAAAGAAGCGGCCCGCTTTCGCGACCTGCTCTGGTTTTTGGTAACGCTGGGCGTGTACCAGTCAGGCGTTAGCACCGTGGTGGTTCTGGCCGCCATTTATGCGCAGGAAGTCATGGGCTTCGACACCCAGTCATTGATTGTGCTGATTATGGTCGTTAATGTGACCGCCGCTGTTGGCGCTTTTATTTGCGGACATTTACAAGACCGGATGGGATCGGTCCCGACGCTGGCCATTACCCTGCTTATCTGGATTGTTGCGGTGATAGTGGCGTTATTTGCCAGCAAGACGGCACATATGTGGATAGCCGGAAATATTATTGGTCTGGCGATGGGCGCCAGCCAGGCTGTCGGGCGCGCTTTAGTCAGCAAGTTTTCACCGACCGAGCGGGCGGGCGAGTTTTTAGGTTTATGGGGCTTGGTCAATCGCTTATCGGCCATAGTCGGTCCATTGAGCTACGGCCTGATCAATTACTGGAGCAATGGCGATCACCGGATGTCATTGCTGTCGACTTTAGCGTTTTTTATCGTCGGCCTGGCTTTGCTGTGCAAAGTCAATGAAAGTCGGGGTAAAGCCGCTGCACTAATGGGCGATGCGGGTTAGTTATAGAAAAACCATTTCATCCACGAAAAGCACAAAAAGCACGAAAATATTTGTGCGGGTCCCCAAGCCCCAGCGTTGAGGATCAGCGTAAAAGTATATTGGTTTATTTCGTGTCTTTCGTGCTTTTCGTGGACTAATCGCCGTTTTTAGCTTGATTATCCGGCAGGTGCAGCGATACCAGAAAAGTCGCCATAAAAACCAGCATCCCCAGACTCAGCATGGACAGAACGGGATCGGCATGCTGCGAAACGGCATAGGTATAGCTGCCCACCGCGGCCAACATGGTGAGATTCTGGAAAAAACCCTGCAAAGCGACAGCACTGCCGCTGCCGATGCTCTGCTGCCCCAGCTCCTGCAAGGCGGCGTTAACAGGGACGATAAACATCCCGCCCATGACGCCGATGAAAAACAGCATAAACCGGGCCGGCCAGATACTGTCGGTCAGACTCAGCCCAAAAATAAACAACGCCATTAAATAAGCGGGTAATCTGGCGCGGCGTAAATGTTCAAGCGGAATGAGTCCCGGCACCAGAGCTGATCCGGCGATGATGCCGATAGCGATGAATAAGGTAAGTTCCGCAATTTCTGACGCATTTTTTGACAATAAAATCAGCGGCGCCCAGGCCACAATAATCACTCTTAAGGTTGCCGCAGCGGCCCAAAATAAAGAGCCGCCAAGAATGGCAAAGCGTGATCGCGGCGTAGAAAAAAACAGGCCTATTTCCCGCCAAAACATCGGCAATGCCGAACCGGGAGCGGTTTTTTTGGCAATGCTCGCCGGCAAAAACAGCGTAGTCAATGCGGAGATTATAAAAATGACGATGGTGCCGATTAACGCCCACGTTATCGAATAATCCGCGACCTTGGCGCCTATCATCATGCCCAGTAAAATAGCCAGGATGGTGGAACCTTCAATCCAGCTGTTCGCTTTCACCAGAAATTCATGCCCTGCCAGCTCAGGCAGGATGCCGTATTTAGCCGGACTGTAAATGGCCGCGCCGACACCGACCACGCAATAAGCAATCAACGGTTCCACATTGCACAGCAATAATCCTGCGCCCGCCGCTTTAATCAGATTGCCGATAATCAACACCCTGGATTTGGGATGATTATCGGCAAATCCGCCCACCCACGGCGCAAGTAATACAAAGGCAACCAGAAACGCACTTTGCAAAGCCGGAACGTACCAACTTGCCAGCTGTGCAGATTGCATCACCATGGCAATCACTGTGAACAAAATAGCATTATCGGCAAATGCGGATAAGAACTGGGCGATCAGTAACGGATAGATTTGTTTGTTCATAATTATTTAAGGTAAAGGGCAAAAGGCGAAGGACAAAAAACTTGCATTGCGGTTTAAGAACTTTTTCAATTTTTAGCCTTTAGCCTTTAGCCTCTTTTATACCTTGCCGGCCGCCAGTTCTGTCACTGATATATAATTGGTTTTACCGGTCGCCATCACCGGAATCGCATCAACCACCAAAATCTTCTTGGGCAGGAGGATAGGAGCCACGCCTTTAGAGGCCGCCGCCAAGTCATTAACGGTCGCCTGTTTATGGGTGGTGAGCAAAATAACCTGTTCGCCTTTTTTTGCATCCGGCAAGCTGATTGCGGCGTGATGCGCATCCGGCCAGGCATTGGTCGCCATCTGCTCTACGGCGGTTAATGAGACCATTTCGCCGCTGACTTTGGCAAAACGTTTGCTGCGGCCGCGTATGCTGAGGAAGCCTTCATTATCGACATGCACAATATCGCCGGTGTCGTACCAGCCATCACCATAGATTGATTTGGGCGGCACCAACTTGCCCGGATTGTCGGCCAGCAGGTAACCCAACATAATATTGGGCCCTCTGACGTGCAGCCGGCCCGCTTCTTCAATGCCTTCGACCGGCTCCAGCTTGTAGCCCATAGACGGCATAAATCGGCCTACAGTGCCTGCTTTAAAATCCATCGGCGTATTGACCGAGGCGATAGGCGTCGTTTCGGTGGAGCCATAACCTTCCAGTATGCGTATGCCGAATTTATCCGCCCAAAGCTGGCGGGTGGTTTCCTGCAATTTTTCCGCACCGGCAACCACATAACGCATATTGAAAAAATCATAGGCGTGGGCTTTTTTGGCATAACCGGCTAAAAAGGTATTGGTGCCGAACATGATGGTGGCGCTGATTTCATAAGCGATTTCGGGAATGACCGCAAAATGCAACGGGGTCGGATAGAAAAAGGTGGTCATGCCATGCAGTATCGGCAGCATAGTGCCGACGGTAAAGCCGAAGGAATGGAACATCGGCAGAAAGTTGAGCACCACATCCCGCGCCGTAAAATTGATCCGGGCTTCCAATTGCTTAAGATTGGACAGGATATTGGCGTGGGACAATACCACGCCTTTGGGCGTGCCTTCGGAACCGGAGGTAAATAAAACCACCGCCGGACTGTCAGGGCTGTATTGGGTGTGTTTGTACCAGATATTAACGGTTTTGCATTGCACCAGCGCTTTGAATTTATCCCATCCGGACAGGCGCGCGGCCAAGTCTTCCAGATAAACCAGCCTGACCTGTTCGCCTAAGTGATCGGCTTCCGCGCTTAACTTGCCCATCTCGATAAAGCGGCGGGAAGTTAACACGGTTTTGACTTGCGCCGTGTTACACGCGGAAACCATACCGGCCGAGCCGGTTGAATAATTCAACATGGCCGGCACCCGGCCATAAAGTTGCAAGCCCAAAATAACCGACAGGGTTTTGGTCGAATTGGGCAAAAAAACCCCGATATTTTCCCCCTCGACCGTCGTCGTTTTTAGGGCGTTGCCGATGGCAATGGTACGGGTAATCAAGTTGTCATAGGATAACGGAATGCGCTCCAGATCGTTGGCAACCGTATGCTTGCCGCCGTGTATCTTGCGCGCTTCAAGCAGGCTGGCGAAAATGGTTTGCCGGTAATGACTGGTGGCAAACATCATTTCAGTCATAATATCCGCCAAAATGTGTCCGCTGTATTTACGCCGGTTTTTACCTCTTAATTCAGGAGGAGGCGAAACGAAAGTATGGGGCAAAATCTGAATAGTGATTTTGGGGAATAAACGCAAGCGGACGATATTGCGCAGCCTGGAAAAATGCGTATATTCGGCGCCCTCAATCCGTACCGGCAGTATGGCCGCTTCGGACTTATCGGCGACCATGCCGGTGCCGTCGTAAATTTTCATCAACGAGCCGGTTACGGTAATGCGACCTTCAGGAAAAATAACGATGCGGGTGTCTTGCTGTAAATGATGAATCAAATCCTTCAACGATATAGGATGAGTCGGATCCATTGGAAATACGCGGGATAACACCAAAAAAGGCTTCAACCACCAGCGCTCGGAAATCTGGGTATTGATCGCAAAAGTGATGTCATCGGGTAAAAATACACCCAGCAATAACGGATCCAGAAAAGACGTGTGATTGGATATAATCAGGACACGTTTTCCGGCTTTTTTGTAGTTGTCCAGCCCTTTGATTTCAACCTTGTAAATCAAGGTCAGCAGCCAGCGTAAAGTTTTTTTCAGCATTAAATTTCCTCCTTGCGCCATTTTAGCAGATGTTTTATTTAATTTCGGAACACTGAAGTCCCAAGTAATGTTTTTTGACTCATGCGCTTGCCTCTCGGCTGTAAATGCATAGTTCAATTCCCGGCTGTCAACAAGTCCATTTCTTCAAAAATCCCAGGTTATGCCTCTTTGTTTTAGTCACTGATGTTACGCAGTTAGTCGAATTTCGACCGCTTTAACATTAAGGAGTCGCTAACGCGACACTTGATTGAATCGGGCTGCCGCACCCGAAGGCGAGTTACTTTCTTTTGCTTCGCCAAAAGAAAGTAACCAAAGAAAAGGCGACCCGGTTACCGCTTGCTTCCTGCGCTCCTCGCTTTTATCGAGGGTCAGCAGAAGGGGCTCCTGCCCCTCTGCTGACCCTCGATAAAAGCTCCGGTGCTCGGCGCGGCAAACGGGAAAAATACCATCCGTGCGTAACATCAGTTAGTCATTATATTTACCGGTTGTTACAGCATGTCGCATAGGTTGGGAAAAAATCGCCAGACAGCGTTATAATGTTTCATTTAAAAATCCCCAGCTGTTGCAAAGCTAAAGTCGTCAGCCAATGAAAATACTCAATATTCATTTCAAAAATATCAACTCATTGGAAGGCGAGAGCCGGATCGATTTTGAACAATCGCCTTTTTCGGATACCGGTGTTTTTGCCATTACCGGCCCTAACGGCTCGGGAAAATCCAGTATTTTAGATGCCATTACGCTGGGCTTGTACGGCGAGACTTTTCGTTTTGACCGTCCTGCCGGACATGTGATGACCCAACATACGGCCGAGTGTTTTTCGGAAATCGAATTTGCTCTGGACAAGGTGAAATACCGGTCCAGCTGGCACGCGCAACGGCGTGATGCGAATCCCGAGAGCGAATTAACGCCGCCCGAAATGAAGTTGACCCGTTTGAGCGACGACGAAGTGCTGGCGACCACGGCCCAGCAGGTCTGCGCGCGAATTACCGAAATTACCGGGATGAATTTCCGTAACTTCACCCGATCGATACTGTTGGCCCAGGGCGATTTTGCCGCATTCCTCAACGCGCTGGACAATGAGCGCATGGACATCCTGGAAAAAATCATCAGCGCCGATATTTATGAAGACTATAGAAATGAAGTCAATGAAAAAGCCGCTGAGGCGCAACAACGCCTGGATTATTTAAAACAGGACTTATCGGTTATACCGATCATGGAACCGGGAAAGCTGGAAGCCTGCGAACATGATTTGATCGATTTTACCGATCAAACGGCCGAGTTGCTGGAGGAGCAAAGCGACCTGAAGCAGCAGCAAGCCTCGCTGCAAAATGTGTTGACCCTGCAAAGCAGGATTGCCGACCAGGAAAAAAACCTACAGCAAACCAAAACGCTATCGGAAAGCGAGCAGCAAAAACTGGATCAGCTGACTACGGCCCAGGACGCACTGCTGTTTAAAGATGATTTGGAAGCGATTAAGGAAAAAAATCACGAAATTCATCAGGATAAAGCAATTCTCACGGATTTTCGCGGCGAACTTAAGCAGATACAAGACCATATCGGCGCAGATAAAACGGCTCCGGATGGATTGCCCCATAAATCGGTTACCGAACAAGGGCAAATCCTATCCGAAATCAGGGTCCAGATAGGTCAGCTTAATGTTCAGCGACAATCGGAATCAGACTTATGGCAATCGTTAGGCATGCAGATTGATGATAAAACATCCAATCTTGCCAATGTGTCGAAATGGCTGGAAGAGCATGTCGCGGATGAATCGTTGCTGGCAAGCTTTCCTGAAACAGGCCGGTTAAAAAACCTCCGGGCTGAACTGGTCGAGCTGAAAGAAAAACAAAAAACATTCACCAAATGGTCCAAAAATACGACCGCGTCGCTGAAAAACAACACCTCCGCCATTGCGCAGGAAAATAAAAGAATTGCCGATTTAAAACACCAATTACCGCTGGCAAAAAAGGCGCTGGAAGAACTGGCGCAGGGCAAGAATCTGGCTGAACTTGAGGAGTTTCAACAAGAGCAACAAGAGCGGGTTAAGGATTTTCGGGCACTCTATACCCTGGCTGTAACTTACCAAAAACTGACCAAAAGCGGTTTTAGCTTTTTCGGCATCTTTGGTCGTAAAGAGCAGCCGAATCATGATATTGAGGAACTGGAGTCCAAACTTGCGGCGTTAAAACAGGAAACAAGCCGGGAAGAAAATATTAAACTGACGCTGGAAACGGCTGTGTTCCGTGAAACGTTGCTTAGAAAAATGGCCGCGGACCGGCCGCATCTGGTCGATGGCGAACCTTGTTTTTTATGCGGTGCGTTGAAACATCCCTATGCCCAGCATCCACCGAAAGAGGCCAATTCCCAGCAGGCCTTAGCGGATCAAAAGGCGAAAATAAAGACCTTAACGGCAGCGGCCGCCAAGCTGGAACAACAGCTTAAAGCCACTCGAAAACAGGCGGAAAAAAATCAGGCCAATCAGACAGAGCAGGTCAGGATCAAATCCCAATGGCAAACCTTGTCTAACCGGCTTAACACGGCCAGTGAAGATCTGAAAATCAATAAATTAGGGTTGCTGCAACACCGCTTAAATACCGAAATCAGCGCATTAAAAACCATTACCTCCGTGGTCGCCGACTATCGAAAAAAACAGTCCGGCATCGAACAACTGGAAGCCTTGATCGCCAAGTGCGAAGCCACCGCTGAACGCTTACAGCTAAACTCCCGGCAACTGGATGCCGAATGGCGGGAACGCCCCAAGGAAGAGATCGATTACGATGCCGCATTGGCGACCTGCCGGCAGGAAGAGCAGCAACTGGCCGACAAGGTACTGGCACAACTAGCCTTGCTGGGCGAAAAGATGCCCGCTAAAGGCAAAGAAGACGCCTTATTCGACCGACTGAATGCGCGTCGCCAGGATTATCAAAGCTATGCTTTCCGTCAAAAAAGCTTAGCCGAGGAACTGGAAGTATTGAAGATAAAAGCGGAGCATTGCCAGGTTGAAATAACGGCATGCAACGAAAAACTTGAGCGTTACAACCAACAATTGCAAAGCGAAGAAATCGTCGGCCTGCATTTGGCATTGATTGAAAAGCAAAAACTGATTGCCGACAAGGAACAGCTTATTGCCAAACAGGAAGCCGAACTCGACGGGTTGAAACGGGCCTTGCAAGACAAAATGCAGGGAACGCAATTTACCAATCTGTATGAGCTGACTGAAGTGCTGGAGCTGCTGCAACATCAGCCGGAACTGGAGCGGCATCTGGCCGAATTGGAACAGGAGATTGACGCCAAAACCATAGACCTGGAAAAAAGCCGACTTGAGCTGGAGGCTGAAAATGCGCTGGTTGCAACGGAATTAAGCCCGGAACAGCTGGATGCCCAGCTGAAAAGCGTGACCGAGAAACTGGCAATAGCCGGTCTGGAAACGCAACGTCTGGAACAGTTGCTGAACGAGCAAAAACAACTGAAACAGAAGGCCGATGCGATCCTGATTCAATTACAGGATCAAGAGGAAATTGCCCGTCTGTGCGGCACCGAAGCCGCTCAAATAGCCGAGGAAAGCGGCATGGCTTTCCGTCGTCGGGTTCAACAACGGGTCGCCGATCGGCTATTGTCCCAAACCAATGCCGTGCTGGAAAAAATCAGCGGCCGTTATTATCTGCGGCAAATGCCCAGCGATCAGGGTTTGGCGTTGGAAGTTGAAGATACTTATCAAGACAATGCGCGCCGACTGCCCAAGACTTTGTCCGGCGGCGAGAGTTTTGTGGTGAGTCTGGCGCTGGCGCTGGGACTTTCGGAATTGGCCAATAACGGCAAGTCCGTGGATTCGTTATTTCTCGATGAAGGCTTTGGTAACCTGGACTCGGAAACGCTTTACACGGTCATCAGCACCCTGGAAAGCTTACAAACCCACGGCAAAACCGTCGGTGTTATTTCTCATGTTGAAGGTGTGCAAAAACGCTTTAAAGCCCAGCTGCAAGTCGTCAAAAAACCTAATGGCATGGGGATGTTGAAACAGGTGTCATAAGCTTGCTCAACACAGCGGGACCCAGTATTTACTCCCCTGCTTTATCATGCTCTGAACTCGGCTGGAACTAATCTGTCCAAATCATCACGCAAAATAAACACTCCATTTCATGCCGCCCAGCGCTTCGCTCTTTTTGCCTTCCAATAATCCGCCCAATAATCCGACTAATTCGTAGACGACGGCCATGCCGATACCGTGCCCATGAATATTTTCGTCGGCGCGGACGCCTCTTTTTAAAATTTCCGCCAGTTTTCCGGCAGGGATTCCCGGCCCGTCGTCTTCAATCTCCAGCAACACCGCAAAATTCCGCCTGCCTTTGCGCGCATTCAGGGTAACGCTGACTTTGACCGTGCTACGACACCACTTGCAGGCGTTATCCATCAGGTTCCCGGCTATTTCGTACAGGTCGCCTTCGTCGTAATAAATCAGGCTTTGTTCCGGCACGGCCATATCGAAACTGATGTTTTTATCGATATAAACCTTGCCCAGCGATGCGCTTATTTTTTTGATAATCAGCGACAAATCCACGGCACCGGTGGTTTTATGCTCGCCCTTTGCCGCTGCCCGTTGTAATTGATACTCGACGATTTCATCCATACGGAAAATCTGTTCCTTTACCGTCTCCTTGTTTACGCTGAAAGACTCGGCGCAGCCGCGCAATATCGACAGCGGCGTTTTCAGGCTGTGCGCCAAGTCCGCCAAGGCATTGCGATAACGTTCCAGATGCGCCCGCTCACTGTTGATGAAGGCGTTAAGATTACCGGCCAGACCATCCAATTCCGTTGCATAGTCCCCGTCTAAATGGGTTTTTCGCCCCTTTTCTATCGCCTCAAGATCTTTTACGATAATCCGCAAGGGCTTTATGCTCCAGCGCAATAAGGCCAGTTGAATAAATATCAGCACCAGGCCTAGAGCCAATAACCAGACTCTTAAGGTTTCTCTAAACCGCTCCACCTGATTGCCGACAAACTGGGCATCTTCAGTCACGGTAAAAATATATTCGCGTTCTACACCGACTACATTTTTCCAGATGACCGCGTAATGCAACGCATAGCGACCATGCTCAGCCAACAAAAAGGCAGAATTGCCTGCGCTTAATTCCGGCGGGGGCGTTACATTAAGTCCGATAGCCGATGGCGAACGCCATACCAGATTTTTTTTTGCCGAGTGTATAAAACCGTAAAGACCGGAACCTGGGGTTGCAAACTGCGGTTCCGGCAAGTTGGCCGGCATGCTTAAATCACCGGAGTTTTTAAGCTCGGCGGCCGATAACAGCGAATACACATAAACCTGCAACTTTTCCTTTAATGCCTGTTCGGCGCTCTCCCGAAAGCCTTGTTCAAGCACCACCGAAGCCAGCGCGAAAAATGCGGCAAGTACCAGCCCGGCGGAAACCAGTAATCGAAAGCTTAGTGATTTAACCTGCATTCAAGGCCTTTAAGGATAATCGGGGGTCATAAGCCCCTTCAAAAGGACTTACCTTTAAAATATGACTTGGCAATCCAATCAATCGCATTTGGCGGAAATCAGGTAGCCTCGGCCACGCAGGGTTTCAATGGGCTTTCGTGTGCCATCGGGATCGAGCTTTTTTCTCAAGCGACCGATAAAAACCTCAAGAACATTGCTGTCCCGGTCAAAGTCTTCATCGTAAATGTGAGCGGTCAATACCGATTTTGAAATCACTTCGCCCTTGCGGAACATCAGGTACTCCAGCACCTTGTATTCGTAAGCGGTTAATTCCTGCTTGACACCGGATACGGTAACTTCCTGAGCCACGGTATCCAGCTCGATATTGTCGTGGGTTAACACCGGATGGGCTACCCCGGCCGACCGCCTTATCAAGGCGTTAATCCTGGCCTGCAACTCTTCATAATGGAAAGGTTTAACCAGGTAATCGTCCGCTCCCGCTTCCAGTCCTTCTACTTTTTCCTGCCAGCGGCTACGGGCGGTTAAGATCAGGATGGGGACTGTCACTTTGTCTTTACGCAAGCGCTTGATCAGTTCAATGCCGGAAAAATCAGGCAGGCCGATGTCGATTACGGCCGCATCAATCGGATATTCCTTGCCCATGTAATAGCCGTCTTGGCCGGTGTTTGCGGTATCAACGGCAAAACCTTTATCGGCAAAGAACTGCTGAATTTGTTCGCAGAGTTTTACTTCATCTTCAACAACTAGAATGCGCATGTTTTTTGTCTGTCGAGCTTAGTTAACTAATTGGCCGGTTTCGGCATCGATTTTGTAATACCGGATACGTCCATCGGGGGTCAGCACTTTAATGACATGCACTGCTTTGCCATCAATTATTTCTGTTTGCGCGCCCAGCACCTTGTTGTAGGTGCCTTCGATTATTTGTTTGGTCGCCTCGTCCAAACTGATGCTTGCCGGCTGGTTATTATCTGCAAAACAGCTATTGGAAAACAACAAGGCGACTATAACGGCTTTAAGCAAATTTCTCATGGGCAATCCAAGCTATCCGGGCACAAAATGTTTGTTCAACGCAACGACAAAAATAGAACGCGGATGACCCAGATGATTATGATGAACGCGGATAACCTCAAAATGGCGATCAACTGATTTTTTCCAGGATAATTCAAAAAATCTTATTCAATCATAAATATCCGCGTCATCTGCGTTCTATTACTGAGTGCAAAGCATTTTAGCCGATCACCCTGAATCGATGCTGAACCTTTAGCGTAACGATGTGCCCTGAACCATGCTGCCGATCACTTGCCCGAAAGATGCGCCCAATTTGCCTGCGATCTTGTCCAGCAAATGCTCCTGCCGACTGAAATCAACCTGTGTTTCCGCGCCGATGAGTTCCTTGGCGACGTAATCCTGATTGCCGACGCCGTCAGCTATGCCCAGTTTCACGCCTTCTTCACCTGTCCAGACCAGTCCCGAAAACATGTCGGGATTTTCTTTAAGCCGGTCGCCGCGACCGGCTTTAACCGCGCCGATAAATTGCTGATGCACTTGGTTTAGCAGGCCTTGTATATACTGCGTTTCGTCTTCTTTGGATGGCGAAAAAGGATCGAGCATGGCTTTATGTGCGCCGGCCGTGAACAAGCGCCGCTCTACGCCCAGTTTTTGCATGCCATCGACAAAACCGAAGCCGTCCATCAGCACGCCTATGGAACCCACCAAGCTGGAAGGATTCACAAAAATCTTATCGCTGGCCGATACAATGAAGTAACAACCCGATGCGCAAATATCGCTGACCACGGCATAAATCGGCAACTCAGGATGTTCTTTTTTAATTTTCCTGATTTCCTCATACACATAAGACGACTGGACGGGACTGCCGCCCGGCGAGTTGGCATGCAGGATAATGCCTTTGGTGTGCTTGTCTTTGACCGCATTTCTCAAGCTTTCGATAATACTGTCTGCATTGGCATCTTTGCCTTCGGCAATCATGCCGACCACATCGATAACGGCGGTATGATCTTTACTGTCAACGCCAATATCCTGCTTAAGCTTTGGATACATAGCCACGCCGAACACGGCGATCAAATACACAAACATCAAGCTCTTAAAAAAAACGCCCCAACGCCTTGCTCGGGTTTGCTCGGTGATTGCGGCCAGCGCCAGTTTTTCAATAACCTCCCGCTCCCAACCGGATTCCCGTGTAACTTCTGGTTTGTTCTGATTGTCCATGCCTTGTTAACCTCTAATAATATTCAGTAATTCCGCAGGCTGCTGTAAGCACATCAACGGATTGTAGCGTTGCAAGATGTCTTCCGGATGCGCTCCGCACGACACCGCTATGGACGATATTTGGGCATTCATCGCCATTTGCAAGTCATGGGTGGAATCGCCCACCATTAAACTCCGTTCATTCGCTGCCTGGGTATGCTGCATAATCTGATGCAGCATCAGCGGATCCGGTTTAGAGGCGGTCTCATCGGAACAACGGGTGATGCAAAACAGCGCTTCCGTATCTGTCGCCTGTAATGCTTCCTGTAAGCCCGCTCTGGTTTTACCGGTAGCAACGGCCAGTTGATAACCGGCCTGTTTCAGTTCCACCAACATATCGTAAACGCCGGGAAATAAATCGCCCCGATCCAGTTGTCTGGACAAATATGTTTGCTGATAGCAGTCCGTCAATTGCGTCAGCGTTTCCTGATCGACGCCGGGAAATAGCTTGGCGCAGGCGTTTGTTATGCTCAGGCCGATCACGTCTTTTGCCGCCTGGGGTTCGGGAATATCGCGGCCGCAGTGTTTCCCCGCCGTTTGCAGGCAATGTACGATCCAGTCTATCGAATCGATCAGGGTGCCGTCCCAATCGAATATAATTAAATCAAACTTGTTCTTCATGTTTTAACAAATCTTCCAATGGCTGCGGCAAAGGCGCCAAAATGGTTAGCGGCTCACCGGTAACAGGGTGTTGAAATTTTAATTTTTCCGCATGCAGGAACATGCGCTTATAGCCTCGGCCTTTAAATCCGCGATTAATGTCGTCCCGTCCATAACGCTCGTCACCGACGATCGGATGTCCAAGGCTCGCGGCATGAACGCGTATTTGATGGGTGCGTCCGGTTTTTGGCGAGGCCTCAACCAGCGTCGAATCGCTAAATAACTTCACGCGCCGAAACAGCGTCTCCGCCTCTTTGCCGGATTGGCTGATCACAACCATACGCTCACCGCCTTTGGCGACATTTTTCAGCAAAGGCGCAGTGACCACCAGTTTTTTCCTCGCCCATTGCCCTGCCAACAAGGCCAGATAGGTTTTATGGATGTGATTGTCGCGAAACAACTCATGCAGCAGTTTCAGGGCGCTACGTTTTTTGGCGATGATCAGACAACCGGAAGTATCTTTATCGAGCCGATGCACCAGCTCTAAAAAATGCGCTTCGGGTCTTATCAAGCGCAGTCCTTCGATAATCCCGGAACTCACGCCGCTGCCGCCATGCACAGCGAAACCTGCCGGTTTGTTGACGATCAGGAAACCTTCATCTTCAAACAAAATGCCCTGTTGCAATGCCGCTTGCAAACCCTGTGGAACATACGATTCTTCACTACGCTCGGCCACCCTGACCGGAGGAATTCTGACGATATCGCCTGCAGCCAGACGGTATTTAACATCGACGCGGCCCTTATTAACCCGCACTTCACCTTTACGAACGATCCGGTAAATTCGGCTTTTAGGGACGCCCTTCAGGCGGGCAATTAAAAAATTATCCAATCGTTGATCGCAATTCTCTTCGGTAATTTCGACCAGTTGAACTTTGGGTGTTACGCTTTTTTCTTCACTATTCATAGTGTAAATAATACCAGCATCTGCTTATGATTGATTCTTTAAATTGATGTATAGCAATAAGATTGCTATATTAAGCAAGTTTTTAATATAAAAAACATGCTTTTGCTCTGCGGTTTTCGCTAACAAAACTGCCCTGGAGCATTACTCGATGATGATTAACGTAGCGATAAATTACCACGCTGACTCATCATTGTAAGATTTTCGGGTTCATCGTTCGACCCTAGACGAACGATTTATAACTCCTGTCTAAGACGGAATTTACAATCAAGACTGAAGAAAGAATATTTATTTGCTTAGACTCTGTCCGTGCAACTATCCACGGTCTTCACCTAAGTGAAGAGCGGGATGCCCACTACAACACGCAGAAACGGCTCATTAAAACCGTAAAAACTAAGTTATGTAGGAGCGGCTTTAGCAGCCCCCTCTACACAAACACGATGACCAAAACCAGTCTGTTCAGTAAAATCTGACCATGGAGCAGGAAACAACAAGGAATATTGAATGAAAAGAATGCTTATCAACGCTACGCAACCGGAAGAACTGCGAGTCGCTTTGGTAGACGGTCAAAAACTGTATGATTTTGACATAGAAGTACCTTCGAAAGAACAAAAAAAGTCAAACATTTACAAAGGGATAGTAACCCACGTAGAACCCAGCTTGGAAGCGGCCTTTGTAAACTACGGCGCTGAAAAACACGGCTTTTTACCTTTCAAAGAAATCTCTCCGCTCTACCGTCACCTACAAGAAGGCGTCGAAAACGACGGCCGCCGTCCAGCCATCAAAGACCTGATTAAAGAAGGTCAGGAAATCGTTGTTCAAATTGAAAAAGAAGAACGCGGCAACAAAGGCGCAGCTTTAACCACCTATATCAGTCTGGCCGGCACCTATTTGGTGTTGATGCCCAACAATCCCAAAGCCGGCGGCATTTCGCGACGCATCGAAGGCGAAACCCGTAGCGACCTGCGTGAAGTCATGGCGGCGCTTGAGATCCCTGAAAGCATGGGACTCATTGTTAGAACGGCAGGCTGCGGCAAAAATGTCGAAGAACTGCAATGGGACTTAAATTATTTGCTGCAACTCTGGGAAGCCATAGAACGCTCTTCCAGCGAACAGTCCGCGCCGTTTCTGGTCTTTCAGGAAAGTAACGTTATCATCAGGGCTTTGCGCGACCATTTGCGCGGCAATATCGACGAGATATTGATCGACAGCGAAGATGCCTTCAAACTGGTGCAAAACTTCCTAAAACAAGTCATGCCGCACTTTTTGCCCAAGGCAAAACTGTATCAGGATGCGGTCCCCCTGTTTAACCGTTACCAGATTGAATCCCAGATTGAAGTGGCTTACGGCCGTGAAGTTTCATTACCGTCGGGCGGCTCGCTGGTCATCGATCATACCGAAGCGCTGACCTCCATCGACATCAACTCGGCACGCGCCACCAAAGGCAGCGACATCGAAGAAACCGCGCTGAACACCAATCTGGAAGCGGCCGATGAAATTGCCCGCCAATTGAGACTGCGCGATTTGGGTGGGCTGTTTGTTATCGACTTCATCGACATGATGTCCAATAAGAACCAGAAAACCGTTGAAAACCATCTGCGTGACGCCCTTAAAATCGACCGCGCCCGCATTCAGACCAGTCGCATCTCGCGTTTCGGCCTGCTGGAAATGTCCAGACAACGGATGCGTCCTTCGCTGGGCGACTCGACTCAACTGCCGTGTCCGCGCTGCAAAGGCCAGGGTACGATTCGTAATGTAGAATCGGTCGCACTTTCCGTACTGCGTATTCTTGAAGAAGAAGCCATGAAGAAAGGCACGGAAAAAGTCATTGCCCACCTGCCTATCGAATGCGCGACTTTCCTGTTAAACGAAAAACGTAGCGCCATTGAGCAGATTGAAAACAGGCTGAAAGTCGGCATTGTGATCCTGCCCAGCAAGCATTTGGAAACACCGGCTTATGACATTGAACGCATCAAGGAAAAAGAGTCAGGCGACGGTAAGGCCAGCTACTTACAGATCAAAGCGGAAGACATCACTATCCCTGAATTTGCCCAGCAAATAAAACCGAGCACCGCAAAAGCGGCAATCAAGGAATTCCTGCATGATTCCCCGGCACCGGTGCAAAGCAAGAATGAATCAGCCAGCCTGATCCAACGCTTCTGGCATAAACTTGTCGGCCCCAGCGTCAGTACAGAGCCTAAAACAAAGGTAACGGCCGCCGTTCAAACCACTGAAAGAAGCAAACCGGTTGACGAGAGCCAACCGAGCAAAAACAGGGGCAACAGACAAGGCCAGGGTCAAAATCAGGACCGAGGACGCGGCCGTGGACGTGGTCAAGGGCGCGGTCAACATCCGAGTCAGGAACAAGCTCAAGCGTCTGAACAAGTACAAGCGCCAAAACCAAAACCGGAACAAAATCCGGACGCACCTCGTCCGAATCGTCCACCGCGCGGTCAAGGTAGAAACGTAAAACGCAATCTCGACCCGGCTAATTTGCCTGTAGCAAAAACCGAAGCCGTTAAAAGTGAAGCGGTTGAAGTTAGCGAGATTGTTTCAAGCGCGCCTGAACTGGCTTCTGCTCCTGCTACTGCCGGAGAACATCCCAAAAGAAACAATGCCAGAAGAGGGCCGAATCGTAGAAGGCCGCGTAATCCCAACTACAAAAAGCCTGAAACGGATGGCGATTCAAATAGCACGCATGAAGCGTCCAGCGAGAGCAACGACGAGTCGCGTCCGACTCCCCGTTCTTATGACAATGACTTTGCAAAAAGAGCGGAAAGAACCGAACGCCCGGAATCCCCGGCTAATGTCCCCAGCCAGGATAACACCGGCAATCGGGATTCAGAAGCCAGAAAACCGGTGGCTACCGCTGAACCGGCTTCGGTTCCGGCTCCAACTCCAGCAGCACCAAAACCGGTTGTTGAAGCGACGCCAAAACCAGCTGAAATGGTAAGGCAAGAAACGGAATAACGAGTGGATCGGCGCGATTGGTGGGCAATGTTGTTTTACCCACCAACCGCGCCAACTCAAAATAGTTCACCACGAAGACACGAAGTTTTTATTTTCTTCGCGAACTTCGTGTCTCGGCAACTGCTCCATGCGTTACTCTACCTCCTGCATCCATGCAGTCGTTCGTG